>FLOH01000781.1_pt1 | contig 58077 bp, 48 predicted proteins | sample 756751 | NCBI WGS metagenome assembly FLOH01 (sample SAMEA4026879, study PRJEB14308) | marine metagenome | biome: coastal water; material: water | depth 74 m
GAGCAACTTAGTTAGTTCGACGCTGCCAGGCACCCGGCTCGGCAAGCAGACCCGTGACTTCGGCGGGCAATTTGTTGGCGGCCACATCAGCGAGGGTGATATTCTCCAAAACGTGGCGCATTGATGCGCGTACCGCAATCCAAACTTCGCGTAGGTGCTCGGCGGCCCCAACGTACTCAACATCTTCGGGCCGTTGGCCTCGAACGGCGGCAAGGGGCCCGTCAAGTGCGCGAACTACATCGGCGATGGTGACTTGACTTGGGTCGCGATCAAGTCGGTAGCCGCCATCGGCTCCGCGCTGACTGCCTACAATTCCGTATTGGCGTAACTGCCGCAAAATCCCTTCGAGGAATTTCATCGGGATGTCTTGGGCGGTGGCGATGGTCTCGCCCTTGACTAGTCGCTTGGGATCCTCGGCGTATGACACGGTGAGTTCAAGGAGTGCGCGCATACCATAATCTGCTTTGGCTGAAATATGCACCCGCTTAGTGTCCTCGCTGGGGGCCGGGCAGAGCAAGGACCCCCATGGTGGAAGATAGGGGTGTGACTTCAACTCCATTTTCTGGCCGCGGTGCCATTGATCTCAGTGCCCTTGCTTCGGCGCGTCAAAACCAACAGCAGGCCGACACAGCTGTGGCTAATGCACCGGCGGGGGTGGTAATCGACGTTACCGAGGCCAGTTTTCAGTCGGCGGTGATCGAGCGGTCAATGAACGTGCCGGTGGTACTTGATCTATGGGCCGAGTGGTGTGGGCCGTGCAAGCAGCTTTCGCCGATCTTGGAGAAATTGGCGGCTGAGTATGCCGGTCGCTGGATCCTTGCCAAAGTTGATGTTGACGCTGAAAAGCAGGTGGCAGCGGCATTCCAAGTGCAGTCGATTCCGTCGGTTTTCGCGGTGATCATGGGGCAGCCCGTTCCACTTTTCCAAGGCGCCTATCCCGAGCCGCAGATCAGACAGATCTTGGATGAATTACTGAAGGTTGCCGCCGAGCAGGGGGTGACGGGCACTTTGACCGATGACCAAGGACAGGTGCCGGATGAGCCAGCGGTTGCGGAAGCAGATACCGAGCCTGCGACCGATCCAAGGTTTGATGCGGCGTTCAATGCGATCGAAGCCGGTGACTGGGACAGCGCAGCGGCGGCCTATCAACTCATTCTCGACGCTGATCCAAGTGAGCGTGATGCCATCGCCGGGCTTGCCACGGTGGGCCTTTATCGTCGTACCGAAGGTGAAGATGAGGGAGCACTGCGGGCGATCGCCGAGCAGCGAGATGCAGCCGCTGATGTGCGCGTGCAATGTGCGACGGCTGACTTCGATGCGTTAGCGGGCCGCTGGTCGGTCGCATTTGATCGACTCATTGCCTGTGTCAGGGCAACAAGTGGCCCAGATCGTGACTTGGTTCGGGCACGTTTACTCGAGTTGTTCGTCCTTGCTGGCGAGGACCCCGCGGTCCCCGCTGCGCGCACGGCATTAGCCAACGCGCTTTTCTAGCCTGATGAACTCGGGGGTCAACCGGGGCTTGGGTCAAAGCGCAGATAGATAGCGGCCAATGGTGGCAAAACTATCTGCGCGGACGCCGGACGACCTTGCCATTGCACCTCAACGGCTTCTACCCCGCCAAGATTGCCGACACCGCTTCCGCCATAGACGTCTGCATCGGTGTTCAGTACTTCGATCCAACGGCCGCTAATGGGTAGGCCAATACGGTAGTTCTCATGAGGGGTGGGGGAGAAGTTCGCGGCGCAGGCTAGCGGTCGGCCATTCTTATCCCAACGGAGCCAGGTGAAAATATTTCCTTGAGCATCACCGGCGTCGATCCATTCGAAACCGCCGGGATCGTCATCGCGTTGCCAAAGTGCAGGGGTGGCGCGGTAGACGTTATTGAGATCCGAAACTGTGCGCAAGATGCCAGCGTGTTCGGCGAATTGCAGGACCGTCCAGTCAAGGCTGCGCTGGCTCGCCCATTCACCTGACTGCGCAAACTCCGAACCCATGAAGAGGAGTTTCTTCCCTGGGTGCGCCCACATGAAAGCTAAGAACGCCCGCAGGTTCGCCAATTGCTGCCAGCGGTCACCGGGCATGCGCCCCACTAAGGAACCTTTTCCGTGAACAACTTCATCATGGGATATCGGCAGCACAAAGTGCTCGCTATACGCGTAGACCATGGAGAAAGTCATTTCATTATGGTGGTACTGACGGTGTATTGGCTCATGTTGAATGTAGCCGAGGGCATCGTGCATCCAGCCCATATTCCACTTGAACCCAAAACCAAGTCCGCCCAAGTGGGTGGGTTGGGTGACTCCGGGCCAGGAGGTGGATTCTTCGGCGATCATGATCGCGCCGGGTGCCCGTTTGTATACGGTCGCATTTACCTCCTGCAGGAAGGCAACTGCATCAAGGTTCTCTCGTCCTCCGAATTGATTGGGCTCCCACTCTCCGGGTTTGCGCGAATAATCGAGATAAAGCATTGAAGCCACTGCATCAACGCGCAGGCCATCGACGTGAAACTCCTCGAACCAATAAAGGGCATTAGCAACCAGAAAGTTTCGAACTTCAACGCGGCCGAAGTCAAAGACATACGTGCCCCAGTCTGGGTGCTCGCCACGTCTTGGGTCTGGGTGTTCATAAAGTGCGGTGCCATCGAACCGGGCTAGAGCCCACTCATCTTTGGGGAAGTGGGCCGGAACCCAATCAACTAAAACGCCAATTCCGGCTTGATGGAGGCGGTCAATGAGATAGCGAAGGTCATCGGGTGAGCCAAAACGCGAGGTGGGTGCGAAATAGGAAGTAACTTGGTAACCCCAAGACGGTCCGTATGGGTGCTCGGAGACGGGTAAGAACTCAACATGGGTGAACCCGGTTTCGCTGAGATACTCAGTTAGCTCATTGGCAAGTTGACGATAATTAAGCCCGCTGCGCCAGGAGCCTAGGTGAACTTCATAAATGCTCATCGGAGAGGTAAGCGCATCTGTATTGGCGCGTTTGTCTAGCCATGTGGCATCTTGCCACTGGTAATTAGACGTGAAAACAATCGAGTTGTTGGCAGGTGGAATTTCGGTTGCGAAGGCGCATGGGTCGGCCTTTTGCCGCCAGATTCCATCGCTTCCTAGGATTTGGAATTTATATCCGTCGCCGTCAGTTACCTTCGGGACGAATAACTCCCAAATGCCAGAGGCCCCAAGGCTGCGCATCGGGTGCGCGACACCGTCCCAGTAGTTGAAATCACCCGTGACTCGTACCCCTCGCGCATTGGGCGCCCAAACGGCGAAGGAGACGCCACTCACGGCACCTTGCGGGGTTGGGTAACTGCGGGTGTGTGCGCCGAGCACTTCCCAGAGTTGCTCATGACGACCCTCGTGGATTAGATGCAAATCGATTTCGCCAAGGGTTGGCAAGAATCGGTACGGGTCTTCTGCTGAAAAGATTTGGTCACCGTACTGAACTTCGATTGAGTAATTCGGCACATTCGGCATCGAGATGACCCCGCACCAGACTCCGCGGAATTCATGGTCAAGTTGGATCGAAGAAGTTTCAGTTACCACGGTTACCGATTCAGCCATCGGGCGTAATACCCGAAGGGTAACCCCGCCTTTGAATTGATGTGGTCCAAGAATTTCATGCGGATTGGGATGCCAACCATCGACAAGCCGGTCGAGATCTCCAATTGCCACGGGCATTTTGTTTACCGTAGGTGACTTCTTCACTATTGCCGCACATGCACGATGTGGGCGACTTGTTCCCATGGGGTTAACCGCACGTAGGCGCTCTGACCCCAGGTCCAAGTGGTGTCTGTTACTAGGTCATGGGCGATGAATAAGGATTGTGGGTCAAGCCCGATGGCGGCTAGGTCCCACCACACGGTGGCCTCCTGCGTGTGGTGCGGGTCAAGAGTGCACACCACTAGCACGGTGTCGTCACCATCTTGTTTTGAAAAAGCAATGATGTTTGGGTTATCGCACTGGTGGAAATACAGTGAGCGTAAGTCCTGCAAGGCTTTGTGTTCCCTGCGAATTTTATTGATGAGCGTTAATAGGGGAGCCAGACTACGACCCTGCTTTAAGGCCGCGTCCCAATCGCGCGGTCGATATTGAAACTTTTCGGTATCGAGATACTCCTCGCTACCGGGCTGAAGGGCCACGTGTTCATATAACTCGAAACCGCTATAAATCCCGTAGGCAGGTGACAGGGTTGAAGCTAGGACGGTACGAATTGCGAACGCACCCGGCCCACCGTGCTGCAGGTAACTGTGAAGAATGTCTGGCGTGTTAGTGAAAAAATTAGGGCGCATGTAGGCAGCGGCCGAGCCGGCAATTTCATTCCCGTATTCTTCAAGCTCTTGCTTGTTGTTGCGCCATGTGAAATAGGTGTAACTCTGCTGGAAACCGACCTCTGCAAGCGCCTGCATCATTGGGCGGCTCGTGAAGGCCTCGGCCAGGAAGATGACATCGGGATTATCTGCATTTATTGACGCTATGAGTCGATCCCAAAGCCAGATGGGTTTGGTATGTGGGTTATCTACCCGGAAGATTCGCACTCCATGTGACATCCAAAAGCGGACGATGCGTTCAATTTCGGCGTAAAGGCCTTCGGGGTCATTATCAAAGTTGAGTGGGTAGATGTCTTGGTACTTCTTGGGTGGATTCTCGGCGTAGGCAATCGACCCGTCAGCGCGAGTGTTAAACCACTGCGGGTGAGTCTTAACCCAAGGGTGGTCTGGTGATGCCTGTAGTGCAAGGTCAAGGGCAATCTCCATGCCGAGAGCGTTGGTTACTGCGACAAAGTCATCGAAGTCCTTAATGGTGCCAAGGTCTGGATGAATCGCATCGTGACCGCCGGCGTCCGATCCAATTGCCCAGGGGGATCCGGGGTCTGACTCGGTTGCTATCAGAGTGTTGTTTGGCCCTTTTCTATTTGTGAACCCAATTGGATGTACCGGCGGCAGGTAGACGACATCGAAACCCATATTGGCGATAGGAGCAAGGCGTTTGGCTGCCGAAGGGAAGTTCCCTGAGGTTGGGGGAGCAAGCAGCGCCCCTTCGCTGCGCGGGAAAAACTCATACCAGGCGCCAAAGAGGGCGCGGCGCCTTTGCACATTAAATGGCCACGGGCCGCTCGTGGTCAATTGTTCGCGGATGGGGTTTTCGGTAATAACGGTGGCCACCTTTGGGTCTACCGCGGCGGCTAGTCGAACCGATGGTGGTAGCGAGGTATTTCGCATCGCGGTAGTCGCGGCCATCAGCAGCGATTTAGTAGCCGCCGGCAGCTCGAAGGCAAGTGCCTGGTTCAACAGCAAGGCACCTTCAGTAAACTCGAGTTCAATATCTAAACCAGCAGGTATTTTGATATTTGCACGCTGGAGCCAAGTGCGCCAAGGATCACCCCAAGCTTCAATAGTGAACGTCCAGTGGCCGATCTCATTTGGGCGGATGATGCCTGCCCAAGTGTCTATTCCATCAGGATTCAGAAATACCCGTGAGTGTTCCTTGCCATCTGGGTCGTGCAGTACGGCGGCTACACCAAGAGTGTTGTGGCCCTCTCGAAAGCAGGTGACGCGAACGCGAACAGCCTCGTCAACTACTGCCGCCGCCGGTCGCCGGCCACCTAGCACGGATGGGCTGACTTCGGTGATCGCCAAGCGGCCCGTCAATAGCGGTGGTACGCCAAAAATTAAGGTCGGGTCATTCGGCGCCGCAGCCATAATGGGTCAAGAGTACCGATGAATAACAAAACCTTTATTGGCAGCGGGAAAATCCGGACTTTTTGGCGAGCGCTCAGCGCTGAGGGCTACTGCCCATCAACACCTTTCGAACAAGACACCTAGTGTTCGGGAAGAGTTCTACTCTTCATTACCCTCAAAGCACACTGCGATGTTCGTGGGTGAAAGGATTTGCCAGCCGCCTGAAGTAGGGCGTAGGGCTCCTCCAATTGCGGCCACACCCGGGCGAGCCATGGCACAACTTTCAACTAGAATCTTCGCTCTGGTTGGCCTTGGTGGGGCTACGAATGCAAACGCTGTCAGACCCGGTACGTTTAACCGGTGCGAGCGATCCGTAGGTTCAACGTCCGGGCCGTACTTCCAGAACCCTTGGCGCCCCTAGAGGCTTTGGCCCTTAACTTGCGTTGGTGCTGGAGCCCAAACACCCGCGACCTCTTTGCGGCTATGGACGACAAACTCTGGAAGTCTTTGGGCCAGGACCCAGTTCGGCTACTCGGTGAAATAACAGCTGAGCGATTGGCCGAGTTGGCCGCCGACGAAGGCTACGTGGGCTGGGTGCGCGAGCGGGCCGACGATCTACAGAATTACCTCACCGCCGACCGCTGGTTCCAAACCTTGGGTGCTGATGCCCCTGCTGGCATCGCCTACTTCTCACCGGAGTACGGCATCACTTCGGCACTCCCGCAGTACTCCGGCGGCCTTGGGATCTTGGCCGGTGATCATCTCAAGGCAGCCAGTGACCTAGGCGTGCCGCTAATGGCAATCGGCCTGTTTTACCGCGCTGGATATTTTCGCCAGTCGCTCTCAACCGATGGGTGGCAACAGGAGAAGTACCCCTTATGTGATCCAGACGGTAGTCCGGTGTCGCTCTTGCGTGAAGCTGATGGCACCTCGGTAAAAGTTTCGGTGGGTTTGCCGGGAGGACGCAAGATTTGGGCGCGAATCTGGATAGCACAGGTCGGGCGCGTGCCTTTGCTGATGCTCGACTCCGATGTCGAGGAGAACGCTCCAGCCGAGCGCGATGTCACCGATCGGTTGTATGGCGGTGGCGGGGAGCACCGGTTGCAGCAGGAGATGCTGCTTGGCATCGGTGGGGTCAGGGCACTACGCGCCTACTGCCGGATAACCGGGCGCACCGCACCCGAGGTATTTCACACCAACGAGGGCCACGCAGGATTCCTCGGGTTTGAGCGTATCCGCGAATTGCTCTCGGAAAATTCTGACATGGGCTTCGATGAAGCCCTTGAGGTGATACGTGCGGGCACGGTATTTACGACTCATACTCCGGTGCCTGCAGGTATTGACAGGTTCCCTCGCGAGCTGGTCACCCAGTATCTAGGTGGCGCAGGTGGCGAAGCCAAGTTGCCGGTCGAGCGGATTATCGCTTTGGGTGCCGAGACATACCCTGGGGGCGATCCCAATGTATTCAATATGGCGGTAATGGGTTTGCGCCTTGGGCAACGCGCAAACGGTGTTAGCTTGCTACACGGTCGGGTTTCCCGAGAGATGTTTGCTGGGCTGTGGCCAGGCTTCGATGCAGAAGATGTGCCCATCGAATCCATCACTAACGGTGTACATGCACCGACGTGGGTGGCTCGCGAGATCTTGGATCTTGCGGCCAACGCACTCGGCCCAGACCAAGGCGATGAAGCCAGCGCATGGGAAATTATCGCGCAGGCCAATGATGAGCATTTGTGGGGCATAAAGCGGTCATTACGTGAGCAGTTGATCGTGATGGCCCGCGAACGTCTACGTGCATCTTGGGTAAATCGTGGTGCCAGCGAGATGGAGTTGAAGTGGGTTGACGATGTCCTGGACCCTGATGTTCTAACCATCGGGTTTGCGCGTCGCGTGCCTTCCTATAAGCGATTGACGTTGATGCTTCGTGACCCAGAACGGTTACGCGCCCTGCTACTAGATCCAATCCGGCCGATTCAATTGGTGATCGCGGGTAAGTCTCACCCGGCCGATGACGGCGGTAAGCGGTTGATCCAAGAGTTGGTTAAATTTGCAGACGAAGTCGATGTACGCCATCGCATCGTGTTCTTACCCGATTACGACATCAGCATGGCGACCTTGCTGTATCCCGGCTGCGATGTTTGGTTGAACAATCCGATCAGACCACTTGAAGCCAGCGGAACTTCGGGCATGAAAGCGGCCCTTAATGGCGCTCTAAACCTGTCAATTCTTGATGGCTGGTGGGATGAATGGTTTGACGGGCAAAATGGCTGGGCTATCCCAACTGCGGACGGTATTGATGACCCCGATCGCCGAGATGATATTGAAGCAGCTGCCCTCTATGACCTAATAGAAAATTCGGTTGCTTCAACTTTCTATGATCGTGATCAACACGGTATGCCGCGAACTTGGATTGCGATGGTGCGGCACACCCTTGGCACCCTTGGTCCAAAAGTTCTGGCAAGCCGCATGGTGCGTGAGTACGTGATCCGTCTATACACTCCAGCAGCGATCTCATCGCGCGAGATGCGCGCAAATGATTTTGCACTAACGGCCGACGTCTCGTCATGGAAAACTCATGTCCGCGCCGTCTGGCCTGAGTTAAAGGTTGATCACGTCGAATCACACGGCGTGGGGGACGCGGTTCTGCTCGGTACTCAAATTATGGTTAAGGCCTTTGTGTCGCTGGCGAATCTGACGACCGATGACGTTGTCGTTCAGATCGTGTTCGGCCGGGTTGATGCTGACGATCGGATTGTGCAGGCCGGTCATTCTGCAATGGCTCCTGTTGAGCAGTACGAGGGTAATCGCTGGCAGTACCAAATTTCCTTGCCGTTGGAGAAAAACGGTCCATTCGGATACACCGTCCGCATGCTGCCAAGGCATCGTGGATTAGCAACCCCAGAAGAATTGGGGCTGCAGGTGCTGGCTCAAGGAATTGCGATCAGCCCTGACGAGTTTGAGAGTTCGCAGCTAGGTCTTTAGTCGATTACTTCGAATACGAGCATGCTATGTGGCACCATCGCGACATCGCTACCTGCTAATTCGGTAGTGCGCGGTATTGCAGAATCTTGTTCGGTATCGATAACGCGATGATAACTGGATCCGTATGGGTTACCCGGCAAAGTGAATGATTGGGCTTCCTGGCCCGCGTGCATCAGGACGAGAAATGATTTGCCGCCATTGACCCCAGCGATGAACATTCCTAGGGTGCGCGAATCCGATGAATTCCATTCATCCACGGTCATCTCGCGCCCCTCTCGCGAAATCCAAGCAAGGTCTTTTGGGCCACCTTCGTGGATAGGGCGGCCAGCGAAGAAGTAACGCTGGCGAAAAGCTGGGTGATCACGCCGCAACTGCACCAAAGACGTAGTGAAGGCATGGAGTTCTTGCTGCCAAGGTTCCCAATCCCAGTTGAGCCAAGAAATCTCGTTGTCTTGGCAGTAAGCGTTGTTGTTGCCAATTTGGGTTCGACCAAACTCATCACCTGCGGTCAACATTGGAACGCCGGTCGAGAGCAATAAGGTGGTCATTAGGTTTCGTATCTGTCTGCGGCGAAGTGTGTTGATTGTGTCATCGTCGGTTTCACCTTCAATACCGAAATTGGATGACCTGTTGTCATCGGTGCCATCGCGGTTACCCTCAAGATTTGCCTCATTATGTTTATTTTCAAAAGTAACCAAGTCGCGCATTGTGAACCCGTCATGGGCGGTGATGAAATTAATCGACGCCGATGGCCTTCGCCCCTCACTCGCGTAGAGATCTGCCGAACCGGTCAGGCGCCAGCCAAGTTCGCCGATGCCGACAGCGCCCCGCCAGTAGTCGCGCACGCAGTCGCGGTACTTGCCATTCCACTCGGTCCATAGGGGCGGGAATTCACCGACTTGATACCCACCCGGCCCCACATCCCAAGGCTCGGCAATGAGTTTGACGCGGCGAAGTACCGGATCCTGCTGGATGGTCGTCATGAAGTTGCCGAGCATGTCGACGTCATGAAGTGAACGCGCGAGTGCAGATGCTAGATCGAAGCGGAAGCCATCTACATGCATCTCAGTGACCCAGTACCGCAGCGAATCCATGACAAGCTGCAGTACGTGCGGGTGCGAGACGTCAAATGTATTACCGGTACCGGTGTAGTCGGTATATCTGCGCCCACCATCTCGCAGTCGGTAGTAGTCATCATTACCCATACCGCGGAAGGCAAGGGTTGGCCCTAATTCGTTGCCCTCGGCAGTGTGGTTGTAGACGACATCAAGAATTACTTCAAGACCGGCCGCATGCAGTGCCTTGACCATCTCCTTGAACTCACGTACCTGCTCACCGCAGGTTCCGGTCGATGCGTAGCGGGAGTGCGGAGCAAAGAAGCCGATGGAGTTGTAACCCCAATAGTTTGTTAAGCCGAGTTCTAGGAGGTGGGTTTCATCGACGAAGTGTTGAATGGGCATTAACTCGATCGCGGTGGCGCCGATATTTCTTAAGTAATCAATGATGGCTGGGTGCGCTAAGCCCGAGTAGGTGCCGCGCTGATGCTCTGGCACATAGTGGTTGCGCATTGTCAGGCCCCGCACATGAGCCTCGTAGATAAGGGTGTCGCCCCATGCGGTGTTTGGATGGGCGTCGCCTCCCCAGTCGAACCACGTATCAGCCACCACACTTCGTGGTACAAAAGGTGCTGAATCGATCGTGTTTATCGTGAGGTCATCATCGCCCACGTGGCCGAAAACGGCAGGGTTCAACTCAAATTTGCCGTCAATCGCGCGCGCATACGGGTCAAGTAGCAACTTGTTAGGGTTCCAGCGCTTCCCAGAACTTGGATCCCACGGGCCATCGACCCGAAATCCGTAACGAGTTCCCACGGGCAGGTCAGTTACGTGCGTGTGGAAGATATTGAAGATTTTACTGGTCAAGGGGATGCGGTACTCGGGTCCATCGTCATGGAAGACGCACAGGTCAACAGCCGTGGCCGACTGTGCCCATAAAGCCACATTGGCGCCGCCGTGCCCGTCAGGGTGTACGCCGAGAGGATCCCAACCGGTGTTCACCGGGCCCACGCTACAGGCCCGCCGGGCTCGAGGTCGACTAGTCAGTAGGCTCCTGCGCATGGGTGAATATGTATCGATAGAGGTAACCGGCAAAGTCGCGACCATTGTGTTGGCGCGCCCGCCGATGAATGCACTCTCGCGCCAAGTGCAGGAGGAATTACGCGCGGCGGCCCACGAGGTTAGTGCCCGACGCGAAATCGGTGCGGTAGTTGTCTATGGGGGCCCGAAAGTGTTTGCCGCCGGAGCCGATATCAAGGAAATGGTCGAAATGGACTATCAGGAGATGGCCCTGAAGTCGGGTGAACTCCAGTCCGCGTTCACCGCGATTGCCAATATCCCGGTACCGACAATTGCTGCGGTCACCGGCTACGCCCTCGGTGGCGGCTGCGAGTTAGCGCTTTGCTGTGACCTCCGCGTTGCTGGCGATAATGCGAAACTGGGGCAACCTGAAGTACTCCTCGGAATAATCCCGGGGGCTGGTGGTACCCAGCGATTGTCGCGGCTCATTGGCCCATCGCGTGCCAAGGATCTAATTTTCAGTGGACGCTTCGTAGGCGCCGAGGAGGCGCTGCGTATCGGCCTGGTTGATCGCGTAGTGGCTCCTGATGATGTTTATACCGAAGCGATGGCCTGGGCTGAGCAATTTGCCGGTGGATCGGCCGTGGCACTTGCCGCGGCAAAGCGGGCCATTAACTTCGGGCTCGAAGTGGATCTAAATACTGGCCTAGAGATTGAGCGCGGTGAGTTTGCCGGTCTGTTTGCCACCGATGATCGAATGATCGGCATGACTTCTTTTATCGAAAATGGCCCAGGCAAGGCGAAGTTCACCGGTAGGTGACACGTATGGACGATCTTGTTGTCGGTGATCCAATCACTCGTGCCATGTCTGACCCGAAATTGGCGAATGTGCTGTATCACGATTGGGAGGCATCCACTTATGACGAGAAGTGGAATATCTCCTACGATCAGCGCTGCATTGATTACGCACGCGGTCGATTTGAGCATGTTGCCGGCGTAGTTAAGGAGCCATATGACAGGGCTCTTGAGCTCGGTAGTGGCACCGGGTTCTTCCTACTCAACCTCATGCAGGCCAAGGTCGCAAACTCCGGCGTGGTTACTGATATTTCACCGGGCATGGTTGATGTCGCTGTTCGAAATGGTCTTCAGCTGGGCCTAGAAGTCACCGGTCAAGTCGCTGACGCTGAACAACTCCCGTTTCCTGATGAATCATTTGATTTAGTCGTCGGCCACGCCGTGCTCCATCACCTTCCAGATGTTGAGTTAGCGATGCGCGAAGTCTTGCGGGTACTTAAGCCAGGTGGGCGTTTCGTCTTTTGTGGCGAACCCACCAATTACGGCGACTTTGTCGCGCGCCGATTATCGAGGCTAACTTGGTGGGGGGCATCGCGGGCCACGCAGCTACCTTTCCTGCGTGATCGTTGGACCCGCCCGGTTGATGAACTTGCGAAATCCTCGGCCGAGGCCAAATTAGAAGCAGTTGTTGATCTGCACACCTTTGACCCTGACCAGCTCGCACGCCTTTGTCTGCGCGCCGGGGCGGTTGATGTCAAAACGGTCACCGAAGAGTTGACCGCATCTTGGTTTGGCTGGCCGGTACGAACTTTCGAGGCGGCGGTCAAGCCTGGCGCACTGGGCTGGAACTGGGCCAAGTTCGCCTACCGAAGCTGGCTGGGGTTATCGTGGCTAGATGAGCATGTTCTCGAGCGCGTGGTCCCGGACGAGCTGTTCTACAACGTTTGCGTGACCGGTACCCGCACGTAACCTTGTGCGCCGGCAACTGCCTGATCATGGGCGGCCCTTGTACCTGCTCGTTCCGTCATGGGTGGGCCTTGTACCTGCTCGTTCCGTCATTTTTGGGGCATTTTTTGACGGTTCCAGCAGGTTCAAGCCGAACGTAAGGTGTGGTGCGATGGAGTGAGGGCAGTAGATATGCGCCGCTTGAGTACGGCAGCGGGCTCTTGTAAGTCGCTCCAACTCCACCTAATTACCTCGAAGCCCAATTCGCGTAGTCGATCTTCGCGCAACTTCTCCTGATACAGACTGTCTTTGTTGGTGTATTTGAGGCGGCCGTCAGCCTCGCCGATGACCATTTTGTCCTCCCAGCAGAAATCCACCCGCGCGACGAATCGCCCACCCCTATCAGTCACCTGAAATTGACAGGTTGGAAGTTCGATATTCCAGTCAAGGAATCTAACCCACGAGAGTGACTCTAGAGCCGATTCTCGAAGCATGTTCAGGTGACGCGCGGCGCGGTGCACGCGACTGCCGCCACGAATATCCGTGCTGGGTAGAGCAGCATCGAGTGCCGCAACGGTGAAAAGTCCGGAGCGAAGTGCCGCATCGCCGCAACAAATTGCGTCGGCGAAGGGATGGATGCGGGCGATATCGAGCCACGTTCGTAATGGGGTTGTCACCGGAGCAGGCAGGTTAGATATTTCCGTCGGAGATAAGGCGCCGGATCGGTACCGCGTGCCCGTGCGAGTCCCGGTCCATGCCCCAGGTGGAACAAGAAGTTCAACATTTCGGGGCGTGCCAGTCATGAGTGGCAACTCATGCAGCATTGCTGCAGAACCAAAGGCAATGACACTACCCGAGACTTTCAGCGCACGGGCAACGGCTAGTTGCACATGCAAATTACGACGTTGGGCGAATGGATCAAGATCGTCGGCCGGGGGCAAACTCCTCGAATAGGTACCAGATCCAAGTGCCGCCCAGCGCCCTGCACGAACCCGCTGCCGCACTTGGTCAGCGGTCATACCTGCGGCCACGGCCTCGGACATGGTGAAGATTTCGGGCAGTGAAATTGAGTCGTTGGAGTTGTCCAATGTCATGGTGACAGCGTTCAGCATTAATCACGTAGTGCCAAATGACTATCCACAGGCGTTAAACCTGCTCGTTCCGTCAAAATCCGCCCCAGAAGTGACGGAATAAGCAGGTTCAAGGACCTCCGGTGACGGAATAAGCAGGTTTCGGCCGAGCTTGCTGGCCGTATGCTGCGGGGGTGCGAATCCTTCACCTGTCGTGGGAGTACCCACCGGTGGTGTATGGCGGCTTGGGGCGTCACGTGCACGCAATCGCGCAGACCCAAGCGGCACTCGGCTTTGATGTCACGGTAATCACGCAGGCAGCTGACGGCGCCAGCCCTGATGAGGTAGTAAACGGGGTTCGGGTATTGCGGGTGAGCCCGGATGCACCGTATGTGCCACTTGATGAGGAGCACCTGCTGGCTTGGGTCGCTGGTTTTAATAGCGCGGTAGCGCGTGCGGGGATCCGACTTATGCGCACCTGGAAGCCGCAGGTAGTGCATGGTCATGATTGGCTGGTTGCCCACGCCGCTGCAGTCATCAAAGAAGCGGCACGCATCCCGTATGTGACGACAATGCATGCAACCGAGGCTGGTCGACACCAAGGTTGGCTACCAAGTGAACTCTCGCGAAGTATTCACAGCATTGAGTGGTGGTCAACTTATGAAGCCCGCCGGGTAATTGCCTGCAGTGAACACATGCGGTGGGAGGTCGGGCAACTCTTCAACCCACCGCTGGATAAGACCGTGGTGATTGCCAATGGGATTGACCCAGGCCGCTGGCGAGTAACTGCTCGGCAGCGGCAAATTGCACGAGAGCAGTACCAAACACCGTTAGTCGTTTTCACCGGGCGCCTGGAGTGGGAGAAGGGTGTCCATACCTTGATTGACGCTATGCCGCGCCTTCGGCGACAGGTTGCAGGTGTACAACTCGTTATAGCGGGACGGGGGAGCGCCGACGCGCAATTGCGCGAACAGGTTAAAGCAAAGCGCCTTGGTAAGAGCGTGAACTTTTTGGGTTGGCTACCTGAGGAGCAATTGCATGCGCTTGTCGCTGCGGCCGATGCGGTGGTGGTGCCGTCCCTGTATGAGCCCTTTGGCATAGTCGCACTCGAAGCAGCATCGGTTGGCACGCCGCTTGTAGTGGCACGAACCGGTGGATTGGCAGAGTTGGTTGAAGATGGTGTCACCGGGCGCACTTTTGCCCCCGGCAACGTCGTTGAGCTAGCCAGCGCCCTCGCGCAGGTACTGCTTGATCCACCGCGCGCGGCCGCATCTGCCCGTGCGGCACGTACCAAAGTGCGAAGTGATTTCGGCTGGCCCGCAATAGCTGCTCAAACGGTCGAGGTTTATCGGGAGGCGATAGCTGATGAGAGCCGCCCGCAAACAATCCCCGTGGCTAAGTTGGCGGGGTTGGTCGGGCCACCGGATCCGCTGCCCGGGAACCTGCTGACCGGAGCAGTTTCCTAGCGACTCGGTAGTCTTCGTGGCCGTGAGCCCACGAGATCGGCGACAAGCGCGCTTCATGACGATTTCATCCTTGCTATGGGTGATACGAAACCGGGCGTGGTCACCGTGGTACCTAATTCGCTACTGGCGGTTCCTCGTCTTCAAGGTTCGCAATCCGCACATAATTACCACCGGGTTTGTTTTCTTCGGCAAACATGTTGAGGTAAATGCGCGCAAAGGTTATGGGCGCATGATCTTGGGCCGCTGGGTGCATCTTGGCGATAGCAACCGGGTGCGGTGTCATGAGGGCAGCTTGGTGATTGGCGATAAGTGCGTCTTTGGGCGAGAGAATACCGTAAACGCGTATTTAGATATAGAAATAGGCGCGGGATCAATTATTTCTGATTGGGTATATGTCTGTGACTTCGACCATGTCACTGAAGACATCTACCGGCCCATCAAGGATCAAGGCATCGTTAAATCACCGGTCCGAATCGGCCCTGATGTGTGGATAGGCACCAAGGCGACGGTATTGCGCGGCACCACAATCGGTAACGGCAGCGTGCTTGGGGCCCACAGTTTGGTCCGGGGCGAGGTCCCGCCATTTTCTGTCATGGGTGGGGTGCCGGCCCGCGTGCTTAAGGATCGACGCGAGATTTACGCGCAACAAGAAGTGCGACGCATTGCGCTGCAAGATATTGCTCGCAAGACGAAGCGGGCGGTGGAAGAACTTTCGCCTCAATCTAAGAATTGAATGAAGGTGCGGGCATCTAGGTGCCCAAAGGCGTAATCGAGCTGTTGCTGCTGAATGGCGCAAGTATTGGCCGCTGCTGTGTTTCCTGATGAAATCAAGCGGATTAGATCTTTGGTAGCGGCAAGATGATCTCCTGAGCGCCGCCGTGCATATTGGGCAGCGGAATCCTTGGTAATCATAAAGGCCCAGTCACTTGCGAGGGTAAGAAGCAGTTCACGGGCCAGTTGATCTGCGGCGACGCTGCGTTCACGAAGATGCACCGGATCGTCGAAGTACTTTCTTAAAGTATCAAGTACCTCCACTTCGAGAGCGCTATTAGTTTGTACTACATCTTGAACGAGGTCACCTTCCCAAACCCGCCAATCCTTACCCGAACCCCATGAGCCATTTGCTAGATCAACGCGCCCGGCCACCTGGCCGAGGTCCATCGCACCTTGCAGGGTGGTGACCGTTACGCCACTTTCAGGCAGTAGGCGAAGTACGTGGGCTAACCACTGGGGGCCTTCATGCCACCAATGGCCGAAGAGTTCAGTGTCGTAGGCGGCGACTACGAGTGGACTTTCGGTCATAGTCGAGCCGAGTTCAAGGAGACGGTTGCGCACTACGCTCACAAAGTCACGGGCATCGCGCTCGACGGCCACCATCGCACGTTCGGGATCGTATGGTGCTTTTTCGTGGGACGGAGTTGACCGACCGGTCACGCGGACCGGGCGTACCCCCCACTCATGGTCGAAAGTATGAAAGTCGCGGTACCACTTTCCCCCCGGGTAGCCCTTACGTGGTGACCAAACCCGGTAGGTGACTTCAAGGTCACGGGCAAAGGCGACTACATCACTATCGGCTACCTGCCATGCGGCTCCGGTTGATCGGCCCGCGCTATTCATTGTCGGGCCATCGACCATAAAGTGATTAACTCCGGCTTCGGCATATTCAAGTTCAAGCCCTGGGGTGTATGCACACTCGGGCGCCCAGATTCCAGTTGGTCGGTTACCTCGGCGCAGCAGGCTGTCGTTCTGCCCGATTAGCAGCGCAGCGCGCCTGGTGGCAGCCTTGGACAACGGCTGGAAGTTGTGGGTAGCTGGTCCGCCAAGGATTTCAATGACGCCACCCTCTGAGAGCCTACGTAAGATCGGTGATGCCCCGCGTTGCCAGCGCGTATCGAAATCCTGCTGCGCTGCGATGGCGCCCTTAAACTCGCGAGTTCCTGCCTCGCGGCGCCATGGCTCCCGGGCACCAGCCATGCCTTCGGCTCGCAGCTGCCAATTAGCGTGCCACGTGCGCTGCTCCTTGATGCAATATGGGTCATCAAGTTGCGCCGCGAGAACCGGCGACACTCCGAGAGTCAACACATCACTTCGGCCCTCATCCGCGAGTGTTTCGAGGAGACTAATTACCGGCAAATATGAAGTGGCCCAGGCTTGATGCAGCCACTCTTCACCAACGGGCCACGAGCCATGGTGCGCCAGCCAAGGCAGATGGGTATGTAGTACCAGGCAGAAGGTGCCAATCGGTTTAGTCACTGGGTTAACCCATTTGGATCACTCATTTGGTTCACTCATTTGATGCCGACCGCAATTAGGTCGTGTGCAGCAGTTGCATCGCCGATGTGGAAGTCATTAGCGGTAATGGTGGTGACGAATTCATGAAGGCTTGCTGGCCACGAGTTCGTTGCACCGGCAGTGATCATGGCGGCAACAATAGGTCCGTTGATGTTTTCCCAATCTGTGATTCTGGCACCGTGATGCAGGCCGTGCATGGTTACGTCTTTGAAACCGCAGTCGCTTAGCTGCAATTTTACTTGCTCTTCGTCAAACTCCTCGACATGAAATGGATTTAGCGGGGGACTCTTGCGTTCAAGCCCGGGAGAAAAAACTGGTCGGTTCGGCGTTGAAACAACTAGTTTGCCGCTGGAACGTAGAATCCGGCGCATTTCACCGAGATAGGTAGGTATATCCCAAATATGCTCGATGACTTGTAGAGATACGACTAAGTCGGTACTTTGAGTCGCAATCGGCAGCGCCACCACGTTGGCTCGCAAAAAACTGCTATTGGGATATTTAGTTGCGCTGTGAGATGCCGCGGCCTGATCCAGTTCGACACCAAAGACACTGCGAGCTCCGGCATCTAGGAGTAGCCGGGTTCCAAAGCCTTCGCCACTACCGATGTCACCGCATGTTTGTTCTCTTGCGTAGCGCTCAGCAGCCCATCGGTAGACCACTTCATGACGTGCAAACCAATATGACTCCGTGGGCAGTCCCGGGATGGTGCGTTCACCGGTTAAATCCATGTAGCGGCCTCACTTTGGCTAATCTGCACTTGCCTACCGTAGGCCAGAGCCTTATGGGCTACCGAAAGATTTAGGTTTCGACTGCGCGGCCGAAGCCCGCGAAACCCCGGGAAATTGGCCTGTTTCATGGGCCAAAGGGCGGCCGGGTTGACGAGTGTCAGGGGGCGGGTTTAAGTTGCACCTTATTCGAACAGGTGTTCGAATAAGGTGAGGAGATAGTTATGACAGTCCTGATGGAGCATAGGCTGCCGAATACCTCGGTTCCCGGTGCCGCCCTTGATTTAGTGATGTCAGCGCGCCGCAGTTTGACCGAGGCGATGCTGGCGCAGGCCCCCAGTGCGCGCTACGCCGCTGCACACCTTGCTGCCCTTCGTGCAGCAGCGGCGGTCTTGGCAACTCGCAGCCGCCCATCTGGTCGCCGCCGCCAGGTTCGCAGTGTCTGGGTGGTGTTGCCGGAGGTTGCCGCCGAGTTCACCGAATGGTCGATGTTTTTTGCGGCGGGTGCGCGCAAACGAGCCGCGGCCGAAGCCGGGATTGCTTGTGTTTCTGAGCGCGAGGCCGACGACCTCCTTCGTGATGCTGACACTTTTCTAGCCCGGATAGTCGGGTCCTTGGGGTTGCCCCACCAACCGATGTTGCTGGCTGAAATCTTGAGTACGAACTAACCAAGGTGTACCGACTGTTCCCCCAACAGTTGGTTCAGCGGCGGTCGAAGCCCAGTTCCCTGCTGGGCTTCGACCGCTGAATCTTCGGCAAGCCAACTGCTGATAAAAAACTATCTACACGAGGGTTCGATTACTGATGGCACGTTATGGCGCAGCGGCTTTTGCACACCTGCAGGTGGCTTCGAGCTTTTCGCTGCAATACGGCACGGCAACTCCAGCGGCTTTGGCCCAATACGCGGCTGAGTTTGGCCATGACATCGTCGGCTTAACTGATCGCAATGGGGTTTATGGAGCGGTGCGGTGGGTGCAGGCTTGTCAGCGAGTTGGTATTAGTCCGGTTCTTGGGGTTGATCTGGCGATTGACCTAGCGGTTGAGGCAGCTACTGGCAAAAGTCGAGTAAGTAAGCGGCGTACACCGGCACATGGTGGGGGCTGGGTTGATGAGCAGCGCCCGCGGGTGGTGTTCCTTGCCCGCGGTGCTCGAGGATGGGCATCGCTTTGTCGGTTGATTTCTGCAGCCCATTTTGATCGAGGTAACCCATGGTTGTCGTGGCCGGCAATTCAAGCCAACTCCGAGGGTGTCGTTGCGCTACTTGGCCCTGATTCGCAACTCGGCCGGCATTTCACTAGTCATGGCCATACCGGTGCTCAGGAAATAGTTCGACCTTGGCGCGAAATATTCGGTTCGAATTTGCATATTGCCATCGCTAATCACTACCGCACTGGCCGCCACCCGTATTCGAAAACCACGGCTGCTCGGATGCTGGGTTGGGCGGTGCAGGAGCAGATCGTCCCGGTTCTTACCAATGCGGTTCGCTATTTACGTAGTGAAGATGCCCGCGTCGCCGATGTACTTGACGCCGCTCGCCAGTTGGTGCCCTTGACCTCGCGGCAGATCGAACTTGGTAATGGTTCGGCCGCTTTCAAGAGCACCGCAGCGATGAATGTTATTGCTGAAGATGTCGCTACAGCTGCCGGTTGCAGTGGAGGTGAACTTCTTCGCAATACCCGTTCCCTTGCTGAGTCATGTGTAATTGATGGAGTTCGCGACCTAGGCCTTGGTGAGGTTTATGTTCCAGAGCGTGAAGTACTGGTCGGTTCTGCCGTCGAGCAGGTGACCGCACAGGCCCAACTGCAGTGGCAGTGCGAACAGCAAATCCCGGAGAGCTATGTAGCGCGTGCTGAGCAGCAGCTCGCGCGAGATCGGCTCGCTGATGAACTTCGAGTCATTGGGCACTTAGGTTTTGCCGGCTACTTTTTGACGGTTGCTGAAGTTGTCTCCATGATCAAAGGGCGTGGTGTGCGGGTGGCAGCGCGTGGTTCAGGTGCCGGCTGCTTGGTTAATCATCTACTTGGTATTTCTGGTGTTGATCCGATTCGGCACGGGTTGTTGATGGAGCGTTTCTTGTCGCCGCTACGCCGGGTGCTCCCCGATATTGATATCGACGTCGAATCGGCTCGGCGACTTGAGGTTTATGACTGGATCTACGAACGTTTTGGAACTGAGCGAGTCGCCTGTGTATCAATGATGGAGACATATCGGGTCCGGCATGCGGTCCGTGATGTTGGTGCAGCCCTTGGGTTACCGCCACAAGAGATTGATGCATTTGCGAAATCCTTCCCGCACATTAGAGCCCGTGATGCTCGCTCGGCTTTACGTGATTTACCCGAGTTACGTTCATCGGGGTTTGGGCGGTTGGCGAAAAGTGGTGAGTTGGATGATTTCCTGGGATTAGTCGAGGCCCTTGACGGGCTGCCACGCAATGTGGCGATGCATCCGTGCGGGGTATTGCTGTCAGATATTTCACTTCTTAATCGCACCCCGGTTGAGCCAAGCGCTGCGGGATATCCGATGAGTCAATTCGATAAAGACGATGTCGAAGAGATGGGCTTGCTTAAACTTGATGTACTAGGGGTGCGCATGCAGTCCTCAATTGCGCATGCCATCGATGAAGTCGAGCGCACGACCGGCACCCGTATAGCTCTTGATGCCGAACCACTAGATGATTTACCGACTTTCGACCTGATTAGGTCAACGCGTACTCTTGGATGTTTCCAAATTGAATCACCAGGCCAACGCGAACTAATAGGCAAATTCGCTCCGGAGACATTCGACGATCTCATTATTGATATTTCACTATTTCGACCTGGACCGGTTAAATCCGATATGATTACCCCGTTCTTGCGGGCCCGGCAAGGGTGGAGCCAGGCACGTTATGTGCATCAGGATTTGCGTCCGGCTTTAGCCGAGACCTACGGGGTAGTTGTCTTCCATGAGCAAGTTCTCCGCGTGCTGTCGGTGATGACTGGTTGTTCACTTGCTGAAGCAGATGAAACCCGGCGCAGCATGAGCTCAGCCGAGGGGCTAGATGATACGCGTGCATGGTTTTATCAAGCGGCTTTGAATCGCGGTTATCAATTAACTGTTTTTGAAGAAGTTTGGGAGATTCTTCGGGCATTTGCATCTTTTGGTTTTTGTAAAGCGCATGCAGCAGCGTTTGCGCTGCCTACTTACCAGTCGGCATGGCTTAAGACACATCACCCAGCTGCTTTCTATGCGGGTGTCCTGACACATGATCCAGGGATGTATCCGAAACGATTGATCCTTGATGATGCGCGTAACCACGGCGTGGGGGTGCTCGGTCTTGATATCAATGCATCGTCAGATACCTACCGCGTTGAGGCAGACGCTATTAGGGTGTCGTTCGCCGACGTCAAAGGGATTTCTACGAGCGAATGCGCGAGCGTTATTGCTGGTCAGCCTTATTCAACCCTTGCCGACGCCTGGCATCGCTCCGGGATGTCACGTCCAACACTTGAACGTATTGTCGTTTCAGGAGCTTTTGACAATATGTACGGATTTGCGCCCGCGGGCGGGTCCAAGCGTCGAAGCCAGCTAACTCGGCGCGATCTCTTGCTGCATATCGCCGACCTTGCCCGAAATGAGCAATCGCGCAAAGACTGCACTGCGCAGCTCTCCTTCGATTTAGGTGATGATCCAATATTGACTGAGCCATCCGGCTTACCGGAGATGACAACTACCGAGTTAGTGCGGGCCGAGCTTGATGTGCTCAGCATGGATGTTCGGTGCCATGTTCTTGACTTCCACGCCCCGATGCTGAAATCCCTAGGCATTGTCAGGTCAGCAAATCTTTTATCCTGTCGATCAGCGCAGGAGGTGCTAGTGGCCGGGGTTAAAGTCGCTACCCAGACACCACCGGTGCGCTCTGGCTGTCGAGTGATCTTCTTGACTGTTGATGACAGCACCGGGCCGGTTGATGCGACCTTTTTCGAAGATGCGCAAGATGTATATGCGAGCACTGTTTTTAGCTCTTGGCTGGTTTTAGTTCGCGGGCACGTTAGGCGCACCGGGCCGCGAGGTGTTTCAATTCGAGCTACCGGGTGCTGGAGCCTAGGTGCCATCCGAGACCACTGGCTTACCGGGGGAGCCAGCGCGGTTTACGAACTTTTAGCGGCCGACCCCCCTGTTGGTGGAAGATGGTCGGCATGAGCCGTGGTCAGGTGCGTCGATCAAGTGGCTCTGGGCCTCGGAGCTCGCGCGGTTATGGCAACGACACCGGGTGCCCGATCTTGCATATCGACATGGATGCCTTCTTCGCACTCGTTGAGTTACGCAGTAGACCCGAACTTCATGGCAAGCCGGTCATCGTTGGCGGCGGCAGTAGAGGGGTAGTGCTATCGGCTACCTACGAAGCTCGCGCTTTAGGGGTGCACTCGGCGATGCCGATATCACGGGCGCGGCGCCTTGCTCCGCAAGCGGTAATTATTCCCCCCGATCATCGGCTCTACACCGAAGTCAGCAGAAACGTAATGGCTTTATTCAACTCTATTACGCCACTTGTTGAGCCGTTGAGCCTTGATGAAGCTTTTTTGGATATCTCCGGCACCATCCGGCGGCTGGGGCCGCCGACCACAATTGCCGAACTAATTCGCTCAAGAGTTGTTGACGAGCAGGGTATTACCTGTTCAGTTGGCATCGCCACCACCAAGTTTGTTGCGAAGATTGCGTCGGCAAGATGTAAACCAGATGGAGTCTTGGTGGTGCCAGCAGATCAGGTTCTCGCGTTCTTGCACCCATTGCCGGTGGCGGTCTTGTGGGGTGTTGGTGAGCGCACCGAAGAGCAACTAACGCGGCAGGGGCTTTATACGGTAGGTGATATTGCTAATACTCCGATCACCACTTTGCAGCGCGCATTGGGCCAAGCCACCGGTCACCACCTACACAATTTGGCGTGGGGGATTGACCCGCGCGCAGTCACCCCACATGAGCCCGAGAAAAGCATTAGCGCCGAGGAAACTTTCAGCGAAGATATCGATGACCCAGCACTGATTCACGCAAAACTCTTACACCTGGCCAATGAAGTGGGTACCCGGGTTCGCGCTGCCGGATACGTCAGCCGCACCATCGCGATCAAAGTCCGCTTTGCTGATTTCACCACCGTTTCACGTTCGCGCACCCTGACCAGCCCGACCGATGTCACCCAAGAGGTCTATGAAACCGCCCGGGCCCTGTATGACAGCATGGGGCTGGAGCGGGTCCGGGTTCGCCTGGTGGGGGTGCGGGCGGAAGGGCTGCGGGCCGCCGATGGGGCTGCCCAGCAGTTGGTTTTGGGGGCACCGGACCACGGCCGGCGTGAGGCGGAGGTGGCGGTAGATGCACTTCGGGCCAGATTTGGGGCCGATGCGGTACTCCCGGGCCGCTTGGTAGATCGGGCCGACCCTGCCGAAAATCAAACCCAATGAGGTGGTTGGGTTTCGCTTCTGGGCAATGCCGCCTATTCTGTTCCTTAGCAGTAAACTTTGACCCGGATAGTGAAAGGAGTAGCCGTGCCACTTTCTGAGCATGAGCAGCACCTCCTGGAGCAAATGGAGAAAGCCCTCTACGCCGAGGACCCGAAATTTGCAACCAGTTTGCGGTCTGCCAATAGCCGGACTTCGCGTGGGCGCGCCGCCTTGGGAGTTCTCGGAGTTCTAGTGGGCATGGGCATGGTTTTGGCGGGAGTCGCAACCATGATGATTGCACTAGGCATCATCGGATTTGCGTTGATGCTGGTCAGCGCGTTCATCGCTTATTCGGCATTCAAAGCCCCGGCTACTGCTTCGATAGAAACTGATACACCAATAGCTCCGCGTAAAGCGAAATCCTCAAATGGATTTATGGACCGCATGGAAGACCGCTGGCGCAACCGCGGTGATGGCACTCCCGGTCAATAGTCGGTCTGTCAGTAGTCCATACTTGCCGGCATGACGACTTCTGATTCCGTGCAGCCAGCCGTACTCGGGCGCTTCTTCGAAGATTTCCTGGTGGGTACCACCTACCAACATCCCTTTGGACGCACCATTTCTGAAGCTGACTCAACCTGGTTCACGTTATTGACTTGCAATACAAATCAGAACCATTTCAACGCCGACCTCGCCAAGAGCAACCCAATTACTGGCGGGCGGGTCATTGTTAACTCAGGTTTTACGGTGGCGCTAGTGCTTGGCCTGTCAGTAATTGATATGAGCCAAAATGCCGTTGCGAATCTCGGCTGGACCGATATCAAGTTGACACATCCTGTTTATATCGGCGACACCTTGTACGCGGAGTCTCTTTGCCTAGAGATGCGCGAGAGTGCATCGCGGCCCGAACTTGGCATCATTCGAATGAAGACCCGCGGATTGAATCAAGATGGCGATGAAATTGTTTCGTGGTTCCGGTCGGTAATGGTACCCAAGCGCTCTTCGGGTATTGGCCAGAATTATTTCCCGGCCGCAAAGTCCGGCCCACTTACCGCATAATCAGTTAACTGATGGGGGTGCCGGCGGGTGGGCTGACCGGTGGCGCAACATCACAGGTGCGCGTTGGCGGGCGGCCGGCGAATCGGTCAGCAATCCAGTCCACGACGGTGGGCCCGATTGTCATGGCAGTGTCTTGATGGCTAACAACGCCTATCCAGAGCATCTCGATCATTGAATCCGCCTTGCACCACTTTTCTTGAAGCACCGCATTGGGCCATGGAAGAACAACGGTGTCAGCCGTGCTCTGTCCGATGAATACTGGCATTGAGGCTGGAAGTGGTGGCGGGGTTTGCTCACGTGCTTTCACCCCCCAATCAGTGTTAGTCGGGTTCACCGCAAAGAACTCTTGGCCGAAATCGATTCGTACAAGGCCTTCTATTCCGGCCGCGATGATGCACTCATTTGCCAATCGGGCACCATTGGCCTGGCCTTGGGGGGAGATGAAGCCATCTAGCGGTAAATCTGGATAAACCACCGGCCAAGATTCGGCTATCTCTGGGCCAATCGCCCAGCCAACCGCGGTGTTCCACTGCGCCCCCATGATGAGGATGAGTTCAGCGGCGGGGGCGGCCGCCACCACGCCGATCAAATTGAGTTCCGGCGCTAACTTCGGTGCTAGCTCCCCAGACCAAAGCGATGCGTGCCCGCCTTGTGAATGGCCCCAAACCACGTATTCGCTGCCGGCATGCGCTGCGGGGAATTCTCGAATCGCGCGAACCGAGTTCACGACGTCACGCACCTCGGCTTGTGCTACCAGATACAGATTCGGCCCGGGGGTTCCCATGCCCGCATAATCGGTTGAGACAACCACCCAGCCAAGCTGCATCATCTGGTCAAGCCAGTTGGTGGTGTCCTGCAGCGGCTTAGTGGATCGAGATGGGGTGCAAGCATCACCTTGGCCCACGGTGCCGTGCGCCCATGCGACCACCTTGCGGCCACCTGCGGGCGCAGGCCCGTCGGGGATGAACATCATGCCGCCAGAAACCGCGGGAGTTCCGTCCGGGCGCTGCGTGGAGTAGAGCATCCGGTAAGCGGTGGCACCAGGAACGTTAACGGCTAGAGGTTCGCTGTGAATCAAAGTTCCGGGTTTAGCCGGAATTGGGTTAGGTGGGGTATAGAAAGCATCGAGTCCACCTTGGGTGATGTTGGTTTCTCGGGTCGAGGCAACATAGGACGCGATCAGGGCCATCAGCAGCGAAAAAACGATCGCGCCGACCACGAGAAGGGTCCACTTAAAGGCGCGCATGGGGAGCACACTATCTGGTTTAAGTGGCTCCTTGGGTTCCTTCGGGGCCATGGTGGATGGTCGGTGCCTACTTCCAGCCCTGCCACCGGCTAGGACATGATTGGTCCATGACTACGCCGGGGGAGCAATCCGATGAGGGCACTCGGCAAGAGGTGGTCTTAGTTGTCAATCAGGTACCGAGCCCTGGGGCGACGAACCCTATTAGTGAGTTGGTCGGCTTAGCGGCCGGTCTTGTCGGAGCCGTGGCTTCAATAATTGACCATACGGTTATTGCGGGGGTGAACGCTGCCCTTGATCGAGTGGTGCCGATCGCGGTGAACGTTGTTGTTGACCGCATCGACCTAACTCAGATTGTGCTGGACCGCGTTGACATCGATGCGATCGTTGCAAGGGCGAATATGGATGAGATTATCGATCGCGTGCCGATGGTTGATATCGCGAATTACATCATTGACGAAATCGATTTGCCGAAAATTATCCGTGAGTCCACCGGGGGTATTGCCACTGATGCGGTGAACGCGGCGAGATTGCAATCCCTGTCGCTTGATGAATTCATTAACAAAATTGCGGATTCAATAATATTTAGGCGCAAGGGGCGCAAAGTCGAGTCACCAGCGAGCGCTTACTCTGAAGGTGATGTATGACAAGCTTTGAAAAGTTTCGGCAGCAATTGGCTGCCGGTGAAGTTAGAGACCTAGCGCAGGTCACTATTCCTGAAAAGGCTAAATCAAAGCAGGGACACCGTTCGGGAATCGTGACGCGGGCTATTGCGGTGGCCATCGATATTTCGGTCACCATAGTGGTGATGCTGATCAATTATGGACTGCTTTGGTTGTTCTTACTTTTGATAGCACCGATCCATTTATTGGAAATGCCAGAAGCGTCCTGGTTCTTCTTCGCTGGGTTTGTGCTGCTTTGGGCTTATTGGACTGCGGCTTGGGCGCTGTCAGGGCGCACCCTGGGCAATCACCTAATGGGGTTACAAGTGGTGGACTACAAAGGTAAACGCCTAAGCTGGCCACTTTCGGCACTTAGGTCAATTTTCTCGATGGTATTTCCCATTGGCCTACTCTGGGTCGTGGTGAGTCCGACTAACCGGTCAATCCAAGACACCATTTTGCGCACCAGCGTGGTGCATAACTGGTCGGTCACGCTTAATGATCCGTTTGTCAGGGAATAATCCGCACCGTGCGATCACGGTCCACGAGCACAATCCATCCCTGGCCGGGCTTAAATGGCATTGGCGTGCCATCAGCAAGTGCGAATGTGGTACCGAGTTCTTCACTTGGACGATTCCAGACGACATCCCAGACTTGGCCGTCGCGCAAAACTAAGGCTTTACCGGTACCTACGGTTTTGGCCAGTGGGGTCCGGCCGCCACTGTGGTCGTGGAATCCGGAGTCGGTTTGCTGCACGTATTGGATCACCACGGTGCTCGCTTGCTGGCTGCCCTCAATTTCTTCACCCTTAGCCGGTGCACCATTTAAACGCACGTTGTACCGTCCGGTAATTGGGTCATAAACAAAGCGAGCACTTGAGTATGGCCACTCGGCGGTCACCTTGGTGGCAGGCCTGCCACCAAGTGGAGCGGCCTCGGCAAACAGAAAGCCGATGTCGGTGCTGACCGCGGCTTTAGGAGCCCGTTCTAGCATCACATTTCCATCGGCGAAGTAGTTGTAAGGCGCCCTGCGATTAGAGTCGCGCGAGTAGCCTTCACCGCCTTTGTTGGCTGAAACATCTTCAAATGAAGCTGCTTCGAGCATGGGCCAAAGTTTTTGTTGTGCACCCGAGAAGGCAAATGCCGGGTTGCCGTACTGGGCGAGCAGATCAATGTCGGTGATCCGAGCAGATCGTACCGGGCCAATACGATCTGGAATTGCGGCGGAGAACACCGCGGCAATTCGAGTTAGGCCCCATTCAACTTCCTCGATATAGACCACATCTGCCGAACCAAGGCCAGCGTGTGGTTGCGCATTTCGGGTGTTGTCGAGTTTGACTACCAGCACCGGCTTCGGGGTTGGTTCTGGCAGCCCGGTCAGTGGGGAGAGCAAAACAATTGGGCTCGGGCTCGGGCTCGGGCTTGGAGTGGGAGTTGGGGTTGGTGACGAGGTGGTGGGGGAGGGGGCCGGCGCTGCACTGGTCACCGGTGCGCTGCTCACCGAAGGCTGCGAAGCCGTGGTGCCTGAACTGCCACTACCGCAAGAGGCAATTAGTAGGGGCACTGCGATCGCGCTAAGGCCTAGCCCAACTTTACAAAATTGAGTTTGTAGCATGACGGCACTCTACGTGTTTGGCCCTGGCTAGCCGGGTAAGCGCGGACTCGGCAATAGTTGCGTCGTGACACCTGCCCCAACCCTGCGAGTGGAAAGAGCACTGCTGCGTGAGTATGGCGACCTGCTGGCGGCGATTGATGAGGTCGGCCGAGGGGCACTTGCTGGGCCCGTAAGTGTTGGCGTTGTGGTCATCTCAGCCCAAACAGGGGCTGCGCCCGAGGGGGTGCGCGATTCAAAATTGCTATCCGAGCAGCGTCGAGTTGAGTTGGCGCCGCTTATTGCGAATTGGTGTGTGGCGTATGTGGTTGGTCACGCTACTAACAACGAGATCGATGCTGTAGGCGTTATTGCCGCACTTCGGCTTGCCGGTCGGCGAGCACTTGAGCAGTTGTCAAGTGCGGGCGTTCAGCCGTCGGTGGTGTTACTTGATGGCAGTCACGACTGGCTCACCCCACCTCGGTTAACTTTGTTTGACGATTTTACTGATGATTGGCAACCGCCGCCGGTGGTGATGAAGGTCAAGGCGGATATGACTTGTGCTGCGGTGGCAGCGGCAAGTGTGTTGGCCAAAGTTGAGCGCGACGCGCAGATGGTTACCTACGCTAAGGACTACCCGGGTTATGGCTGGGATGGCAATAAAGGCTATGCCGCACCTGAACACCTTTCGGCATTGCGCGAAACTGGGCCGACACCGCTGCATCGGATCTCCTGGAATCTCCCCGGGGTCACCTAGCGGCACGGGTAACTAATCAGATATCGCTGGTAGTTATCCCCAAGGGCGCCCCATGTTGGTTCCCATCCACAGCTGCGTGAGTTTCGCTAGTAGTTAGGTGCCGCACCCGCGAGAGTTCGCGCAGGGGGTGGTGGTGGTGCTGCGAAAAGACGCACTCGGCCAATATGGCGAAGAAGTGGCCGCACGGTACTTAAGTGGTCTCGGGATGAAAGTGATCGAACGAAACTGGCGATGTGAGTGCGGTGAGATCGACATTGTTGCCAGTGAAGGTGCCGCTCTGGTGGTGTGTGAAGTCAAGACTCGCAGTAGCGAGGCGTTCGGTAGCCCATTCGAAGCAATAACTCAGCGCAAGCTTCGGCGGCTACGGCAATTGGCTACCAAATGGCTAGAAGCCCGTCAAGTCTATGCGCCGATGGTACGTATTGATGTGGTCGGAATTGTGCAGGGTGCGGTGGGACCGCCAGAAATCAAACACCTTCGTGGGGTTGAGTGATCGTGGTTGCGCAAGTACACGGAGTAGTGGTTTCAGGTGTTGCCGGATTGGTTATCCGCGTCGAGGTTGAAGTTGCTCAAGGCTTACCCAGTGTCGGAGTCATTGGTTTAGCCGATGCCGCGGTGGGTGAATCCAAATGGCGCGTTCGTTCGGCAATTGGTAATGCCGGCTGCAAGTGGCCGGCCGCACGCGTAACAATTGGCCTTTCTCCGGCGGATATCCCTAAGCACGGCACCAGCTTGGATCTACCGATTGCAGTAGGGGTCCTTCTCGCGACCGAGCAAATACCAGCTAGTTCTGCTCATGGTGCAACTTTTATCGGAGAACTGGGATTGGACGGTGAACTTCGCGCATTTCGGGCGGCCCTCCCGGCAGCAATCGCCGCACAGCGCTGCGGAATTAACCGCGTGTATGTCGCGCCGGGTAGCGCCAGGCAGGTATGCGTAGTTCCTGGTGTCGAAGTTGTGGTTATCCGTGACCTAGCCCATCTGGTTTCGGTGCTGAGAGGTGAAGCGCCACCCGATGAGATACCTGAGGCCGAGCAATTCAAAGCTGCGACCCCAACCTTTGATATGCGCGATATCCGCGGTCATGCCCATGGTCGCTTCGCACTTGAAGTTGCTGCCGCTGGCGGGCACCATCTCTCACTCATAGGCCCACCGGGTGTTGGTAAAACCATGTTGGCCGAACGGTTGCCCACCATCTTGCCCGATCTTGACGAGCAAACTGCAATTGACGTCACTTCAATTCACGCGGTTGCCGGAAGATTGCCGGCCGGGTCGGGCATGGTAAGCCGGCCACCATTTCAAGCACCCCATCATTCGGCTTCAGCAACCGCGCTCCTTGGCACGGTGCGTGGCCACCGGACCATTCCGGGCGCGCTGACTCTCGCGCACGGCGGGGTGCTTTTTTTGGACGAAGCCCCTGAATTCACGCGTCCCAGTTTGGAGGGTTTGCGGCAACCGATGGAGTCCGGAGTTGTGCGAATAATGCGGGCCGTTGAAAGTATCGACCTACCTGCCAGATTTCAGTTAGTGCTCGCCGCGAATCCCTGCCCGTGTGGCCACGGAGTCGGTAAGGGCGCGGCTTGCCGGTGCACGGCGATGGCAAAGCGTCGTTATACCGAACGCCTATCAGGGCCGCTTCGAGATCGCATCGATATCCGCCTTGAAGTGCTGCGTCCAACTATGGGTGAACTAGCCGCGCAGGCCGGTGATAGCAGCGCGCAGATTGCTGAACGCGTTGCTCTGGCTCGCACCAGAGCCGCAGTTCGATTTAGTGGGCTGCCGTGGTCGGTAAATGCCCAGTTACCCGCGGGGGAGCTGCGGCGAAAATGGGCTCCAGATGCCGGCGGGTGCGCGCTCTTGACCGAGGCTGAGCGTGGAGGGTTGAGCCTGCGCGGGGCCGATCGAGTACTGCGAGTGGCCTGGACCTTGGCGGACCTTTGTGAAGAGGTGGGGCCGGGCCGCGACCACATTGCGATGGCACTTGGCCTACGCGGTCCTGAGAGCGGGCCTAAAAATGATTGAGTCCGAAGTCGAGGCGCTAATCGCTTTGGCGCATCTTGGTGAGCCTGGTGATCAAGTTCTCGGCGCCTATGTGCGAAAACTCGGGCCGGTGGCAGCGGTTGCGGCAATCACGGCACGCAAGAGTGGGCTCCGCGACGGAGCAGGCCTTCATGCGCGACTTGGACTCGCTGACCCGCAGGCAGCTCGTGAAAAGTGCCAACGCATTGGCGCGGAGATTATTACCCGCGGGACAATCAATTGGCCGACCCAACTTGATGATCTAGGCGATGGGGCCCCGTTCGCATTGTGGGTGCAAGGCGCGGCTGGCCTACGGCTCGCGGCGTTGCGGTCACTGGCAGTTGTTGGTGCCAGGGCAGCAAGTTCATATGGTGAATCGGTCGGCCGCGACTGGTGTGCAACTTTCGCTGATGCTGGTTGGACAGTGGTATCGGGTGGGGCTTACGGCATTGATGCGGCGGCCCACCGAGGCGCCCTTTCGGCAGGTGGAATAACAGTATGTGTACTAGCCAGTGGAGTTGATGTTGCTTACCCGAGAGCCCATGAGGCGTTGATTGCACGCATCGCCGATGAGGGGGTGGTGGTCAGTGAATCGCCGCCGGGTGAAGGGGTGCGCCGGCACAGGTTTTTAAGTCGAAATCGGATAATCGCGGCGTTGACGCGAGCAACAGTCGTTATCGAGGCTTCGGTGCGCTCTGGTACAACCTCAACAGCAAACGCGGCAGTGCAACTCAATAGGCACGTTTTAGCGGTGCCGGGTCCGGTCACGTCACCAATGTCAGCTGGCTGCCACAATCTGATTCGGGAGCAGGGCGCCATTTTGGCGTCATGCCCGGAGGATGTCCTTGAAGTACTCGGCCCCCTTTCGGTCTCCATCCCACGTGGTGGTCCTGATAAAAGATTGTGGGTCATACCCCAGAGGCCAACCGATGGTCTCACCCCGCGGGAGGCGCGAGTCCTAGACGCATTCCCCAGTCGCGGTGAGGTTACTTTGAACAAATTGGTCTGTGATGCTGGGATGAGCCCGATGGACGTAACCGCGGCACTTGGTATCTTGGCGATCGGGGGTTTTGTGCAGCCAAGTGGCATGAGTTGGGCCCGCACTGGGCGCGCCTGAAGCACCAACTCGCCCAGTGTTGTCACGATGGAGCCATGCCGGGTGAATTGACCGCACGAATTGACCTCGATGAGGCCTACTCGGGCTTCACCATTTATCTTCGCGATGAGCGGGGTCGGAGTCCGCATACGGTGCGCGCCTATTTAGCCGATCTTCGAGACCTCTTCAATTTTGCGATCGAACGGGGCTGCAATAGCCCAACCGACCTAACCTTGCCTTTACTTCGTGCATGGCTCGCCGCACTTCATGGCGGTGGCCAGGCGAGGGCCACCATTGCTAGAAAAGCGGCATCCGCGCGGGCTTTCACGGCTTGGGCGTTGCGTCGCGGTTATACCGAAACTGATCTCGGTGTGCGCCTAGCGAGCCCACAAGTATCACGCACTTTGCCAACCGTGCTAGATGTTGATCAAGCCACCGCGGTGATGGATCATGCGGGTGTTGCGAGCGATGACGGTGACCCACAGGCTGTTCGCGACCGCTGCGTCGTCGAGCTGCTTTATGCCACCGGGATTCGCGTCTCGGAGTTGTGCGGTATCGATATGCGTGACGTCGACCTTGGCCGACGCACTGTTCGAGTAATCGGTAAAGGTGATAAGGAGCGGGTGGTGCCATTTGGGGTGCCAGCGGCGCAGGCAATAAGTGCATGGCTCGAGGTACGTGCGCAACTGGCCAAGCCAGCGAGTGGTGGGGCTCTCTTTATTGGCGCTCGGGGCGGTCGACTGGATCAACGCGCGGTGCGCACCACGGTGGGGCGCCTAACTTTGGCTGCGGGTGTGCCGAAGCTCGCTCCACATGGTTTAAGGCACACCGCCGCGACCCACGTGCTGGAGGGTGGTGCGGATCTGCGCGCTGTGCAGGAGCTTTTGGGACATGCAACGATGGCGACCACGCAGCGCTATACCCATGTATCGGTAGAGCGGCTGCGTAAGTCATTCGTGCAGGCCCACCCCCGAGCCGAAGATGATTCGGTTTAAGAACTGCTGGGCGTCTGCTCAGTAGCAGTAACGGGTTCAGATATTCAGTGCCTGACTTAATCCCAAGATGTAAGCAGTGATCGGCGCAGTGGCCTCCGGTGGCGACCCAGCCGAGGAGTTGCCCGGCGCGCACGGTTTCTCCGGGGGAGACTAAGGCGCGTACCGGCTCGTAGGTTGATCGCAGCGCCCCGTGCTCGATTGAAATTACCGGCCGGCCTGCGACGGAGTGGGCAAACGCCACCGATCCAGGGCCGATCGCCCTAACTTCCTGGCCGGTGGCGGCGGCTAGGTCAATTCCACGGTGCCCGGCCGACCACACCTTTTCGGGTGGGTCAAAGCCGGCAACCACGGCCACGGGCGAGACCGGCCAAACCCAAAAGGTGATGGCTAATGGGGCGAACAGTAAAGGAGTCATCTACTGAGCCTGCTATCAAATGACTGGCGTTGCTAGGAGCCCGAATTCCCCGGTGGGTGGAATAACGACGGCCTGTGGATAAAGCGCCAACGGCTGCCCCATAGGATAGGAGTAAATACGCACGGCTTTTCCTTGGCGCTCTTCCCTAATGGCCAAGGCCGACACGGCACGGTCCCACTTCGGCGGGAGCCCGACTCGGAAGTCGTCAGGGGCATCGACCACCCGGTCGAAGCCAAGAACCGAAGCGCCGGTTACCCCGGCGCGTTGAAGGAGTGCTCTGCCATGGCTGTTGTGACCATGCGTCAACTGCTCGAAAGTGGTGTCCACTTCGGGCATCAGACCCGTCGCTGGAACCCCAAGATGAAGAGATTCATCTTCACCGAGCGCAACGGGATCTACATTATTGATATTCAGCAGTCGCTGTCTTATATCGATCGCGCCTATGAATACGTCCGCGAGACTGTCGCCCACGGCGGCAGCATTATGTTCGTTGGCACCAAGAAGCAGGGCCAAGAGGCTATAGCTGAGCAAGCCACGCGCGTCGGCATGCCATATGTAAATCAGCGTTGGCTCGGCGGCATGCTAACTAACTTCAACACAGTTTCGATGCGCCTTCGTCGTATGAAGGAACTTGAGTCGATCAACTTTGAGGACGTCGCTGCATCAGGATTAACCAAGAAAGAACTTCTCATGATGCGTCGCGAGAAGGACAAGTTGGTAAAGACCCTCGGCGGTATCCGCGATATGACCAAAATCCCTAGCGCGGTGTGGATCATTGATACTAATAAGGAACATATTGCGGTAGGGGAGGCGCATAAGCTCGGTATCCCCGTGATCGCTGTCCTCGACACCAACTGCGACCCTGATGTTGTCGATTTCCCAATCCCGGGAAATGACGATGCCATTCGCTCGGTCGCACTACTCACGCGTGTTATCGCTGATGCAGTGGCTGAGGGCCTGATGGCCCGCGCCGGTCGCGCGATCGCTGATGCCGAAAGCACCGAGGAGCCACTTGCTGAGTGGGAGCGCGAGTTGCTCGCCGGCCCAACCTCCGAAGAAGTGATTGTAGTTGCAGACACCGAGGCCGCGCCCGTCGTAGTCGTCGAAACCGAAGTTCAATAAGCGAAAGGGATCCAAGATCACCATGGCGAACATCACCGCCGCAGAAGTTAAGAAGCTCCGCGACGCCACGGCCGCCGGAATGATGGAATGCAAGCGTGCCCTCGAAGAAGCCGATGGCGACTTCGACAAGGCCGTTGAGATTCTCCGTATTTCTGGTGCCGCGAAGGCTGCCAAACGCGGTGCCGAACGTACCGTTTCCAATGGGCTAGTTGCCGCTGACGGTAATGCGATGATCGAGTTGCTCTGCGAGACCGACTTCGTTGCCAAGAGCGCTGACTTCCAGGCACTTTCGGAAGCGATTGTTAAAGCAGCCGCTGCTGGCCAAATTGGTGATATTGCCGCCTTGGGTGCGGCAAGCCTTGCTGATGGCCGCACGGTGGGCGATGCTATTGCCGAATTGGCCGGTGTTATTGGCGAAAAGATAGAGCTGGGCAAAGTGGTGGTACTTACTCCACCGGTGGCTTTGTATCTGCACCGTCGAGCCTCTGATCTACCCCCGCAGGTTGGCGTGCTTGTTGCGTACACGGGTGATGAAGAAGCAGCACGTGGTGCTGCAATGCAGGTCGCTGCAATGCGGCCGCAGTTCGTGACGCGCGAAGAGGTGCCGGCAGACGTTGTCGAAAATGAGCGCCGAATCGCCGAAGCAACCGCCAAAGAAGAAGGCAAGCCCGAAGCGGCACTGTCGAAGATCGTCGAAGGCCGGGTAAACGGGTTCTATAAAGATACCGTGCTACTAGAGCAACCCAGCGTCGTTGATAACAAGAGGTCGGTGGCTCAGGTGCTTGGTGATGCCAAGACAACTGTTACGGCATTTGCTCGCTTTGAGGCTGGTCAGTCCTAGGTTCAACGAGTTTCGACGCAATCGGGCGGGAGGATCAAGTAGATGGCTCCAACAAGTAACCCGGGTGCGGTTCAACCGTCCCTTGACGGCACCATTGAGATTTGGCCCAGTGCACCTGTGGGCGGCTGGCCCCGAGTGCTTTTAAAACTCTCGGGTGAGGCTTTCGCCGGCTCGGGTGCACTCGGTGTTGACCCTGATGTGGTTTCGTCAATTGCGCGCCAAATTGCTGATGTAGTTCGCGGGGGTACTCAAGTCGCGGTTGTCATCGGCGGGGGTAACTATTTCCGCGGGGCCCAATTGTCAGAACGCGGCATGGATCGAGCGCGCGCTGACTACATGGGCATGCTGGGCACGGTGATGAATTGCCTTGCCCTCCAAGACTTCCTCGAGAAGCAAGACGTCGAGACACGGGTGCAAACAGCGATCACTATGGGGCAGGTCGCGGAGGCCTACATACCGCGCCGAGCCATCCGCCACCTCGAAAAAGGCCGAGTGGTTATCTTCGGCGCTGGGCTGGGGGCACCCTTCTTCTCCACTGATTCCACGGCGGCTCAACGGGCCCTTGAGGTGGGAGCGCGCATCGTGCTCATGGCAAAAGCCGTGGATGGAATCTATGACGCCGATCCGCGCACACATCCGGACGCGCGGAAATTTGAGCGGCTGTCGTACGACGAAGTCCTGGCACGCGATCTCAAAGTCGCGGATGCCACAGCGATCAGTCTGTGCCGCGACAACGATATGCCCCTGCTCGTATTCGACCTACTCACCGAGGGCAACATGGCGCGCGCTATCCGAGGTGAGAAGATCGGAACGCTGGTCACGCGTGGTGACGGCGAAAGGTCTCCGGAGGTGCAGCGGTGAGCGATAAAGTTGATGAGGTCCTCCTCGAGGCCGAGGAAAAGATGGACAAGGCGGTGGAGGTCGCGCGTGACGACTTCTCAACAATCCGCACCGGGCGTGCTAACCCCGCCATGTTCGCCAAAATCACCGTTGACTACTACGGCACGCTGACTCCGGTCAATCAACTTGCGTCCTTTGCCTCACCGGAAGCACGCATGATGATCGTGACGCCCTATGACAAGGGTTCGCTCGCGGCCATCGAGAAGGCCATTCGTGATTCAGATCTGGGAGTCAATCCGACGAGCGACGGCATTATCATTCGAGTCTCTCTGCCCTCCCTGACCGAGGAGCGACGCAAGGAGTACATCAAGACGGCCAGGGTCAAGGCTGAAGATGCACGAATCTCCGTGCGCAACATCAGACGCCATGCCAAGGACGTCCTCGAACGCATGGTGAAAGATCATGAGGTCGGCGAGGATGAGGTCAAGCGGGCCGAGAAGCATCTCGAGGACATCACGCACAAGACAGGTGCCCAGATTGACGAGATTCTCAAACATAAGGAATCCGAGCTGCTCGAGGTCTAAGGGATGACAGCGACGCCTGGCTCAGCCGAGCCCACTCCCAGCCGCGCCGGACGCAACCTCCCGGCTGCGATCGCTTCTGGCGTTGTCCTCGCGGCCCTCGTGGTCATGAGCCTCGCCTGGGTGCCGTGGCTTTTTGGTGTTCTGGCGGCGATCGTGCTCGTCATCGCCCTGCACGAACTCATCACCGCCTTTGCGGGTGCGGGCATTCACGTCGCCCGAACACCCGTCTACGTCACCACGGTCGTTGCCATGGCAGCGGCGTACATCGCGGGTGCGGAGGCCTTGCTGGCCGTCATGGGTGCCGGTGTCGTGGCGGTGCTGCTGTGGCGGATCCGCCGTGGTTCGGAGGGGTACCTCCAAGATGTCAGTGCCAGCATCTTCCTCCTTGGCTATGTCGCGCTTATGGCGGGCTTCACCATGCTCATGCTGGCTGCCCCGGACGGCCCCTGGCGCATCATCGTTTTCATTCTGCTCACGATCGGCAATGACATCGGTGGCTATGCCACCGGTGTGCTCTTCGGTAAGCATCCGATCGCCCCGCAGATCAGCCCGAAGAAGTCCTGGGAGGGACTCGCGGGATCACTCGTTGTCCAATGTCTCATCGGGGTCGGCGCCTTCATCTGGATCTTCGAGGCGCCCTGGTGGCAGGGCCTGATCATGGGTGCCGTCCTCACCGTGACCGCGACGGCCGGCGACTTTGCCGAGAGTGCCATCAAACGGGACCTGGGTGTTAAGGACATGGGATCCCTCCTCCCAGGACACGGCGGCATCATGGACCGCCTCGACTCCCTGGTGGTCAACGCCTTCGCGGCATGGGCCCTCTTTGCGCTTTTCCTGGGCCAGGCCTGAGTTAGCCAGGTCCGGATGCACCCGGGCTGATGAGACACTGGGTCCATGCCTGCACCCGGTGAGTTGATCCTTGAGGCACCCCGCCGAGGTCGTCCCCCCGTGCACCTGGCGGATCTTGATGTCGCCCAGCGCCGTGAGGCCGTCGTCGGACTGGGTCTGCCAGCCTTCCGTGCTGATCAGGTATCCCGACATTGGTTTGGTCGTCTTGATGCTGATCCGGATTCGTGGACGGATCTGACGAGCACCGATCGTGACCTCATCGCGGAGGCACTGCTGCCGCATTTGCTCACCCCGATGCGGGAATTGGCGTGCGACGATGGCGCCACGATCAAGACGCTGTGGCGCCTCCATGACGGGTCGCGCGTGGAATCCGTGCTCATGGGCTATCGCGATCGCGTGACCCTGTGTGTCTCCTCTCAGGCCGGATGCGGAATGAACTGTCCCTTTTGTGCCACGGGGCAGGCGGGGCTCACCCGCAACATGTCCACGGCTGAGATTGTTGAACAGGTCGTCGCAGGATCACGGATCGTCCGTCACGGGGACTTCCCCGGACGGCGCGATCGAGTGAGCAATGTTGTCTTCATGGGGATGGGGGAGCCCCTGGCCAATTACCGCGCGGTTATGGGGGCCATCCGGCGCCTGGTGGATCCCGTGCCCGCGGGCCTCGGCATGTCGGCGCGAGCCATCACCGTCTCCACCGTGGGCCTCGTCCCACGCATCCGCGACCTCGCCCATGAGGGGCTACCCCTGCGTCTGGCCATATCCCTGCACGCACCCGACGATGAACTCCGCGACACCCTCGTGCCGATCAACACGCGCTACCCGATCTCAGAGGTCCTGGATGCCGCGTGGGAATACGAGCGCGAGACGGGTCGGCGAGTGAGTATTGAGTACGCACTCATCCGAGGCATTAACGATCAGGAATGGCGAGCGGAAAGGCTGGGGCTCCTGCTGCGGGGCCATCGGGTGCACGTGAACTTGATCCCACTCAATCCCACCCCCGGGTCCGCGTGGACCGCGTCAGATCCCCGGGATGAGCGCGCATTCGTCGCGGCCCTGGAGCGGGCGCGAGTGCCCGTGACGGTGCGCGACACTCGAGGCCGGGAGATCGATGGAGCATGCGGCCAGCTGGCCGCAGAAGACTCCGACGTGCGCTAGCGTCGCCAACATGACGACCGGAGGCCTCGGGCCGCATCTGCGGAGCCTGGCGGATCCTGAGAGTTTTTGGGCTGAGGCGGCCGCCCTGATCGACTGGGAGACGCCACCGTCACGCGTGATGGATTCCACCCGGGCTCCCTTCACTCGATGGTTCCCGGATGGGCAACTCAACACCTGCGCCAACGCCCTTGACCGGCATGTGGCTCGGGGCCGAGGAGAGTCCACGGCCTTGATCCACGACAGTGCCTATACCGGTCAGGTGACGACGTTCACGTACTCCGAATTGCTCCAGGCAGTGGCGGTCGCTGCGGGAGCACTGCGCCAACTCGGGGTCGGCAAAGGGGACCGCGTCATCATCTACCTCCCGATGGTGCCCGAGGCAGTCATTGCGATGCTCGCCTGTGCACGTCTGGGTGCGGTCCACTCCGTCGTTTTTGGCGGCTTCGCCTCGGCTGAACTTGCGGCGCGCATCGACGATGCTCAACCTCGCGTCATCATCACTGCTTCCTGCGGTATCGAGGCAGGTCGCGTGGTCGCGTACAAACCGCTTGTCGATGAAGCCCGAGACCTCGCTGACCATCGCGTGCACGCCTGCCTGGTCCTGCAGCGACCTCAACTCACCGCCGGCATGGGAGAGGATGACGTGGAGTGGAGGCAGGCCATGAGTGCTGCCGCACCCGTGGCGCCCGTGGTGGTGGCCGCGACGGACCCCCTCTACATCCTTTACACATCAGGCACGACGGGCAAGCCCAAGGGGATCGTTCGAGATAACGGGGGCCACGCGGTGGCCATGGCGTGGAGCATGCCGCATATCTTTGGCATGGGCCCGGAAGATGTCTGGTGGGCCGCATCCGACGTCGGCTGGGTTGTGGGTCACTCCTACATCGTTTATGCGCCCCTGATCACCGGATGTGCCACGGTGATGTTTGAGGGCAAGCCGGTGGGGACACCGGACGCCGGAGCCTTCTGGCGCGTGATCGGTCAACACGGCGTGAAGGGACTCTTCACGGCGCCGACCGCGATCCGCGCCATCAAGAAGGAGGATCCCGAGGGGCACCGTCTCGCCGACAGTGACCTGTCTAGCCTGCGCGCGCTCTTTCTCGCGGGGGAGCGACTTGATCCCGACACCTACACGTGGGCCACTCAGCACGTGGGCGTCCCCGTGATCGACAACTGGTGGCAGACCGAGACGGGGTGGCCGATTGCCGCACGACTCCACGGCGATGATCCGCCACCGTTGAAGCCGGGATCACCGTCGCAGCCGGTGCCGGGATATGACGTGCGCATTCTGGATGAGCACGGCGTTGAGGTGCCGGTGGGCACGGAGGGCAACATCGCGATCCGCCTGCCCCTGCCCCCCGGTGCACTCCCCACGCTGTGGAGGGATGACGCAAGGTACGTCGAGTCCTACCTCTCGGCATTCCCCGGCTTCTATGCAACCGGTGACGGTGGCCACATTGACTCCGACGGCTATGTCTATGTCATGGGGCGCACCGACGATGTGATCAATGTGGCCGGCCATCGACTCACGACCGGCTCCCTCGAGGCGGCAGTCGCGACACATCCTGACGTTGCCGAATGCGCCGTGATTGGTGTGCAGGATGAGATCAAGGGGCAGGTGCCCCGTGCCTTCGTTGTGCTCTCCTCCGGTGCCACCACCAGCCCAGAGGTCATCGAAGCCGAGGTGATTGATCTCGTACGCCACATGGTGGGCCCGGTTGCTGCGCTGCGTGACGTGCGAGTCGTCCCGGGGTTGCCCAAGACCCGATCGGGCAAGATTCTGCGTCGCTCCATGCGGGCCATTGCCGAGGGGCGTGACGAGCCCGTGCCGTCGACGATCGAGGATCCACGGGTGCTGGAAGATCTTGCTCCGCTGTTGCGGACGGACCCATGACGGGCGCAGGGTCGCTGGAGGGCCTGATTGTCGCGGACTTCAGTCGTGTGCTGGCCGGGCCCTACGCCACGATGCTCCTGGGTGACCTGGGAGCCGAGGTCATCAAGGTGGAGCGTCCAGGTCACGGTGACGACACGCGCGCGTGGGGACCGCCCTACACCCACACGGGTATGTCGACGTACTTTGCCAGCGTCAACCGCAACAAGTCGAGCCGTGCCATCGATCTGGGGAGCGCGGAGGGCAAGCGCCAGGCCCGTGAACTCGCTCTGAGCGCCGATGTGCTCGTGGAGAACTTCAAGCCAGGGACGTTGGAACGGCTGGGTCTGGGCTATGCGGAGCTCGCTGCTGAGCGCCCGGGGCTCATCTACTGTTCGATCACAGGGTTCGGGGCGGGTGCGGGACGGGACCTGCCAGGCTATGACCTGCTCGTGCAGGCCATGGGTGGACTCATGAGTGTCACGGGACCGGGACCCAATGAGCCCACCAAGGCGGGTGTGGCTCTCGTCGATGTGATCACGGGATTGCATGCGACCGTGGGCATCCTCGCCGCCCTGCGTCACCGAGATGCCACGGGTGAGGGGCAGCGTGTCGAGGTGAATCTGCTGTCATCGCTGCTGTCCGCCCTCGTCAATCAGGCATCCGGCTATGTCGCCGGGGGCGTCGTTCCAAGCATCATGGGCAACGCGCACCCGTCGATAGCGCCCTATGAGGTCTACGCGACAGCTGATCGACCCATGGTGATCGCGGTCGGCAATGACGCTCAGTTCTCCGCACTGGCTGCGGCATTGGAAGACCCGGGTCTTGCCCGGGATCCTGATTTCGCCACGAATCCGGCCCGGGTGACCCATCGGACCCAACTCAATGCCCGGATGGAGGAGTTGCTCGCATCGGCCGGTGCGGATGATTGGCAGCGTCGACTTACGGAGGTGGGTGTCCCCTGCGGACCGATCAATGACGTGGCCCAAGCGATGGCCCTGGCCACGGAACTTGGCCTGGCTCCCATCGTTGAGGTCGATGGCACCCCCACCGTGGCGCATCCCATCCGATTGAGTGCAAGCCCCGCCACATATCGCCATGGACCTCCGGCGCGCCCGTAGTCGGACGCGTGCTGCTAGCGGAAGGCGGGCAGTCCGGTCAGCGCCTGACCAATGATGAGGGTGTGCATCTCGTTGGTGCCCTCGTAGGTGAAGACCGACTCCAGGTTGTTCATGTGGCGAATCACGGGGTACTCCAGGGTGATGCCGTTGCCACCGAGAATCGATCGGCATTCACGCGCGATGGTGAGCGCCTCGCGAGCGTTGTTGAGTTTGCCGAGGCTGACCTGCTCGGGTGTGATGACGTGCTGATCTTTAAGTCGGCCAAGGTGGAGGGCAAGGAGCATGCCCTTGCCGAGTTCGAGGGTCATGTCCGTGAGTTTTTGCTGGGTCATCTGGTAACCCGCGATGGGTCGGTCAAACTGCTCGCGGTCGATGGAGTAACTCAGGGCGGTCTCGAGGCAGTCCCGGGCCGCACCCATCGTGCCAAAGGCAATGCCAAAGCGTGCTTCGTTGAGGCATGCGAGTGGTCCCTTGATTCCTCGGACTCCGGGCAGCATGGCAGAGGCAGGCAATCGCATGTTGTCGAAGACGAGTTCGGCTGTCAGAGACGCGCGCAGGGACATCTTCTTGTGAATCTCGCGAGCGGAGAATCCGGGGGTGGCTGTCGGGACGACGAAGCCTCGGATGCCGTCATCGGTCTGTGCCCACACGATGGCCACGTCCGCGACGGTGCCATTGGTGATCCACATTTTTGAACCGTTGAGCACCCAGTCATCGCCGTCCTTCTTGGCGCCTGTGCGCATCCCGGAGGGATTGCTTCCGAAATCGGCTTCCGTGAGCCCGAAGCAGCCGATGAACTCCCCGGCGGCCATGCCCGGTAGCCATTCGTCCCTGTGCTCGTCTGAGCCGAAGGCGTGAATGGCGTACATCGCCAGCGAACCCTGGACACTCACCAGGGAACGAATTCCCGAGTCACCCGCCTCGAGTTCCATGGCGGCCAGACCGTAGGAGACGGCATTGGTGCCCGCGCAGCCGTAACCTTCGAGGTGCATGCCGAGCACACCCAACTCGCCAAACTCGCGGGCCAACTCGCGTGCCGGGATCGTGCCGGCCTCGAACCAGTCGGCGACCTCCGGCTTGATGCGTCGGTCAACGAAATCTCGCACGACGTCTCGGATGGCGCGCTCCTCCTCGGTGAGGAGTCCATCAATCGAAAACAGTGCGAGGGGGAGTTGTGGGGCCGTGGTCACGAGTCCTCCTGGGGTCAGTCCCACCAGTATCTCGCAGTCTGTGCGTCCTGCAGCACAGGTCCCGGCCAATATCGGGGTCCGTCCTGCTGGGACGGGTAGATACGTCAGGATATGGGCCATGTCATTGCTTTCTCGCGTATCGGTGCCCCGGGACCTGGATCCCTCGTCTCGGGCGGGCTTGATGCTCGCCGCCATCAGTATCGGGATGTCGTACCAGCCCAACCTGCTCACCCGCCGCAGCCTGGATCAGGGAATCATCACCGGGGTTTCCGGGCTCGCAGGCTACTCCTGGGGTGTCTCGGCGCACAGCACGCTCAGCAGCCTGGGAGCCAGGGCGGGGGGGAGTCGCGGCCAGATCGCTGGGGATACCTTCGTCGTCATCGGAGCCGTTGCGGCAAATCGTCTCCTGGCCTGGCGAGAGCACGAGCCGACGTGGCGAGCCATCGCACGGCTCGGAGCCGGAGCGATGGCGGCAGCCGCGGCGACGGGCATGGCCTCCCGTGTCATCGAGGCAATTCCGCGGACACCGGTCCGCATCGCTGCCACCACCGGCAGTGTCGCTGCTCTCGGTGGCGGGATCTACTTCGCGACACGACTTTTTGGTCAGCAGGTGGGCGCTGTGGAGTTGGGCCCCTTCCGCGGGGATCGCGCGAGTGATCTCGCGGACGATCAAGATCTGAGCGTCAACCCCCTCGTCGCGACGGGGATCGGGATGGCCGTCACCGGCACCCTGCTGGGATTGGCTGCGATCGAGTCTCGACTGACGCGCCTGTGGGGTCGCGGTGTCGCATCCCTGCTGGGTGGATCCCCGAGCGAACACACCACCGCCGCTCGGGTCCTGTCCACGGTGGCGACCTTCGGTGTGGGCGCGCTGGCGCTGAAGTTTGTTGATCGAGAGTTGGGGAATGCGGGTGAGGGCATGGAACCAGCGCACGCCACACCACCGGATATCCCCGAGATCACCGGCTCATCGGTATCGGGGCACTCGTGGGCGGATCAGAGTCGCGAGGGGCGCCGCTGGCTGAGCATGGTGCTGCGACCCGAGGGCATTTCCTCCATCATGGGGCAGCCGGCCACGCAGCCGATTCGCGTGTACGCCGCCCTCTCCAGCGCCGATACCGAGGAGGGTCGAGCGCAGATCCTCCTCGATGAGATCGACCGCACAAACGCCCTGGAGCGGCCCTACGTCGCACTCTGGTCACCGACCGGATCTGGCTATGTCAACTACGTGGCCTGCGAGACATTTGAGTACCTCACCGGTGGGGACTGCGCGAGCCTGGCTATTGAGTACTCGGTGTTGCCGTCGTCTTTGTCGCTGGCGGATGTCAAGCGCGGGACTAATCAAACGCGCATGGTGTTTGCCGGGATCGATAAGCGACTTCGCCAGATGGATGCCAAGGATCGACCTCGCTTCTTCCTCTTTGGGGAGAGCCTCGGCTCACAGGTGAGTGAGGAGATGTTCGAGGGCATGGGTGTCTTTGGCCCGGAGAGCCTCGGCATCGAAGCGGGACTGTGGATTGGTACGCCCGAAGCAACGCGCTGGCGCCAGCAGCTGTGGGGAGATCGAACCGTGTCGGCCCCACCGGCGGTCGGACCCGGCAGCATCTATCTCCCTCGCTGGGTTGGGGACTGGTCGCAGTTGGATTCCGCGGACCGAGCCCGCGTTCGCTATCTCCTGCTGCAAAACGGCGATGATCCCATTCCGAAGTTCTGGTTTGAGTTGCTGTGGCATCGTCCTGCCTGGTTGGGTCCGTGGGGTAAGCGTCCACCGGGCTCTCCCCGCCACACCGTCTGGTGGCCCGTGACGACATTCTTCGCCACGTTCATTGACGTCCTCAATGCGCTCGCGCCGACCCCGGGGGTCTTCAAGGAGGGTGGTCACGACTATCGCCTCGAGGTGCCCGAGGCTCTTCGCGAGGTGTGGCGACTGTCGGCCACGGAAGAGCAGATGGCATCGGTGCAATCGGCGCTGCGTCGGCGAGAGTTGGGTTGGGAGACCAAGCGGCGATGGATGGAGGCCCAGGCTGTTGTTGGCCCTGTTCAGCGCGCTGCGGCTGAGCGCAAGGTGCTCGATGATGTCGCCACGTGGACACGTCGCACATCCGTCACACCCGATGATGTGGAGCAGCTCATCGCGCAGAACTGCGAGCCGACCTGACCGTCGTCAGCGTCGGAGGCGTGGTCGATGGTGACCTAGTGTCCGAGGAATCGCGAGAAGAGTCGTGCGCGCAGGGCCGGGCGCCCTGTGCGGGACTCAACGTCATCAGCGGATCCCATGACCTTCAACCCGAGGTTGGCACCCACCCAGCGGATAGGCTCCGGCTCCCAATCGGGCGATATGTGGCCGACCCAGGGCAGCCGGGTGAGGTCTGACTCACGCCCGGTGAGGAGATCGGCGAGTGTGCGCCCGGCGAGGTTGGACGTACCAACACCATCCCCGACGTAGCCCCCGGCCCAGGCGATCCGCGTGGTCGCATCGAGGCCACACGAGGCAAACCAATCCCGGGGTATGCCCAGGGGCCCACCCCACGCATGGGTGACGGCGCGCCCGGATAGGACGGGGAACAAATCGATCAGGTTGCGCCACAGTTCGGCGAAGACGGCGGGCTCACGGTCGTACTCCGGCCTGATGCTTGAGCGGAAGTGATAGGGCGCTCCACGGCCCCCGAAGGCGAGTCGGCCATCGGCGGTGCGCTGCCCGTAGACGATGAGATGGCGTCCGTCGGAGAAGGTCGCGCGCTCAGCCAGACCGATCTCCTGCCAATCCGCGTCACTGAGAGGCTCGGTGGCAATCATGAGTGAATAGACGGGAGCCATGGCACGGGCGTAGCCCGGGAGTGTGGAGGTGTAGCCCTCGGTGGCTCTCACCACATGGCGTGCACGCACTCGCCCCCGCTCCGTGCGCACGACGCCGGGACGGATGTCGGTGACACGGCTGTGCTCGTGGAGGCGACCGCCGCGCTGCACGACGGTGCGTGCCAGATGGCGCACCAGACGAGCGGGGTGGATCGCTGCGCAATGCGGGGTGTACGTCGCCCCAAGGACATCGGTGGTGTTGAGGATGCCTGTGGCCTCGGTGGCATTGAGCAGTCGGTAGTCGTCATCACCGAATCCCCACGAGTGCCATTCCTGGATCTCCTCGCGGGCCCGCTCCCACTGCAGGGGGGTACGGGCAGCAACGACGGTCCCTCCCTTCGCCCAGTGGATATCCCAGCCCTCGTCCTGCGCGATGCGGCCGACCTCGTCCACGGTGGCGTGCATGGCGTGCTGCAGGGCAATGGCGGCGGCACGATCACTCATTCGGGCAACGGCGGACATGCTGGCGGGAAACAGGGCTGAGCACCATCCACCATTGCGCCCACTGGCCCCAAACCCAGCGTGCTCAGCCTCGAGGATGGTCACGCGTAGGCCGGGGTTATCCCGTAGGAGGTAGTAGGCGGTCCACAATCCGGTGTACCCCGCGCCCACGATCGCGACATCTGCCTCGGCCTCCCCGTCGAGTGGGGCTCCCATCGGCTGTGCGAGGTCATCGGGCAGGGTGTCCCACCACAGTGATGGCGCCGCGGCCTGCTGAGGCGGTGAGGCGTGACTCAGCGACGCCATGACGTCACATACGCGGGCACGGGAATATCTGCGGCGAGATCGTCAGCGACGGGCGCACCGAAGGATTCCACGATCGGCACGTATCCGGCCCAGATGCGGGAATAGATCGGATCCACCAGGTCCTCCGGCACGTCCTCGGGGGGACCCTCGCTGACCTTGACCGAGATCTCGTCCAGCGGCAGCGCCAGTGTGATGGTCGCCTTGAGCTCCTGGGGGAGTGGGTGCCTCGCATCGGCCGTGCGCCCCGGCATGAGGGATTCGGAGAGGTCAAGGAGCGCCGCGATCTCCTCCTCGCCCGTGACGAGTCGAGGTGTGCCCAGGACCATGACCGTGCGGTAGTTCATCGAGGACTCAAACAGACTGCGGGCCAGCACGAGCCCATCCAGCAGGGTCACGGTGAGACATGTGGGGGTGCCGGTTGCGAGTGTTTTGAATAAGCGTGAGGCACTGGAGCCGTGGATGATTACCTCGTCCCCTCGGCGGGCGTAGCCCACCGGGACAACGAAGGGCTGACCGTCTGTGATGACGGCGACATGTGCGACCAGTCCCGCGTCGAGGATGGCGTAGGCATGGTCGCGATCGGTGACAGCGTTTTCTGCGAGGCGTCGTACGCGCGTGCGGGGGCTGGACCCGGGGGCGGGAAGTGTCGTCATAGGAGAGTCTCTGCGCCGATGAGAACCTCGCGCACAATCTGCTCCATCTCGTCAAAGTGAGACTGGTCGCAGATCAGCGGGGGCGCCAACTGGATCACCGGATCGCCACGATCATCCGCCCGGCAGTACAACCCATTGTCGAAGAGCGCCTTACTGAGGTATCCCCGCAGAAGGCGCTCAGACTCGGCCTCATCGAACGTCTCGCGAGTGGCCTTATCCCTGACGAGCTCGATGGCACAGAAATATCCAGCGCCTCGCACGTCGCCCACCAGCGGCAGTTCCAGGAGACGTTCCAGTGTTCGGCGGAAGGCACCCTCATTGCCGCGCACATGGGCGAGGATGTCCTCACGGTCAAAGATGGCCAGATTCTCGAGGGCCACCGCGCTGGAGACGGGATGACCACCCCAGGTATAGCCGTGCTGGAATGACGTTGTTCCGTGACGGAAGGGCTCGAAAAGTCGATCACTCACGATCATGGCGCCGGCAGGGGCGTATCCGGAGGTCATCCCCTTGGCGCAGGTGATGATGTCCGGCTGGACGCCGTATCGATTGACGGCGAACATCTCGCCAATGCGACCGAATGCCGTGATCGTTTCGTCTGCCACCAAAAGCACGTCGTACTCGTCACAAATCTCACGCACGCGGTCGAGGTATCCGGGAGGCGGAGTGAAACAGCCACCGGAGTTCTGCACCGGTTCGAGGAAGACTGCCGCGACGGTGTTGGCTCCTTCAAATTCAATCGCCTCCCGAATCCGCTCCGCGGCGTAGAGGCCGAAGGCTTTTTCGTCGTATCGGTACTCCTCGGGGGCGCGGTAAAAGTTGGTGTTGGGCACCTTCACTCCGGTGGGCACCAGCGGCTCAAAAAATTCCTTGGCGCCGGGTAGGCCGGTGATGGACAGGGCACCGTGGGGAGTGCCGTGATACGCAAGGGAACGGCTGATCACCTTGTGCTTGGTGGGCTTGCCGGTCAGTTTGAAAAACTGTTTCGCCAGTTTCCAGGCACTCTCCACGGCTTCGCCGCCACCCGATGTGAAAAAGACGCGGTTGAGGTCCCCGGGTGCTTCGTGCGCGAGGCGCTCGGCTAATTCGACAGCCCGCGGATGGGCGTAGGACCACACGGGGAAGAACGCCAACTCCTCGGCCTGTCGGGCCGCGGCTGCGGCCAAGTCCTTGCGGCCATGACCGACCTGGACGGTAAAAAGCCCGGAAAGTCCATCGATGTAGCGCCGCCCCTGATCGTCCCAAATGTAGGGGCCATCACCCTTCACGATGATCGGTACGTGTCCCTGACCGGTCTCGTAGGTGGAGTGTCGGGTGAAGTGCATCCAGAGGTGACGTTCGGCTGTAGATGCCATGCGGTCATCACCGGGTTCGGTGACGAACTGTGGGCTGATGGTCATCGAGTTCCCCAGGTGTAAATCTGCTTGCGCAACTGCAGATAGACGAATGTTTCAGTGCGTCGCACACCCGGGATGGGCCGGATGCGCCGATTCAAAATTTCGAGCAGGTGGTCATCATCCTCGGCCACGACCTCTGCCATGAGGTCGAAGCCACCCGCACAGATCACGAGGTAGTCAACCTCCGGGAGTGCCTCCACCTGTGATGCCACCGCCTCGAGATCACCCTCGACCGTGATGCCGATCATCGCCGCGCGAGGGAATCCCACCTGCAGTGGATTTGTGACGGCGACAACCTGCATCACGCCGGCATCGATGAGCCGTTGCACACGGTGGCGCACAGCGGCCTCGGACAGGCCAACCGCTCGGCCGATGGTGGCATACGGCATCCGTCCATCCCGCTGGAGCTGTTCGATAATGGCCTTGGATATGTCATCCAACGGGGCGACCGATCGGTCGCCGTCCTTGGCAAGGCGCAATCGAGGCACGGGGTCAGACTAGGCCGTACCTGCCCCGAATGGCAAGGGAATCCGTCGTGACGGGACGTTATTAGACCGGAATTCGTCACCGAAGGAGGGTTAGGCGACTGAGAATGGGTGCCAGCGCTACCGTGAGGCAGCCGGTCGACCAGCGTGGTCGGCCTCCGGACGCAAAGGATGCACTGTGAGCGAGAAGCGGGTGCTGAACAACATCATCGGGGGCGAGCGCGTGGCCGCCGTGAGCGGCCAGACGCAAGACCTCGTCAATCCGTCTACCGGGCAGGTGTTTGCTGAGGCGCCCGTGTCGGGACCGGAGGATGTGGATCGCGCCTACGCAGCCGCATCGGCAGCCTTCGTAGAGTGGCGAGACTCGACGCCCTCGGAGCGGCAGAAGGCGCTGCTCGCCATGGCGGATCTCTTCGAGGAACATGCGGAGGAGCTCGTCGCCATCGAGAGCGAGAACACAGGCAAGCCGATTGCGGTGACGATGTCGGAGGAAATTCCCCCGATGGTCGATCAGATCCGCTTCTTCGCGGGGGCTGCTCGCGTGCTGGAGGGTCGAGCTGCGGGTGAGTACATGAAGGGATTCACGTCCATCATCCGTCGTGAGCCGATCGGAGTCATCGGCCAGGTCACCCCGTGGAATTACCCCATGATGATGGCGGTCTGGAAGTACGCTCCGGCGATCGCTGCCGGCAACACGGTTGTCGTCAAGCCCTCCGACACGACTCCGGCATCGACCGTGCGCATGGCGGAACTCATTGCGGATGCTGGGATTTTGCCCCCGGGTGTCTTCAACGTGATCACGGGTGACCGTGACACGGGTCGATCCCTCGTGTCCCACCCGACGCCGCAGATGGTCGCCATCACCGGCTCGGTCCGGGCCGGCATGGAGGTGGCCGGAGAGGCCGCCCGTGATGTGAAGCGCGTCCACCTTGAGCTGGGTGGCAAGGCGCCGATCGTGATCTTCGATGATGCTGATGTCGAGGCTGCTGCTGAGTGGCTGGCCGTCGCCGGCTACTTCAATGCGGGACAGGACTGTACGGCGGCCACGCGGATGCTAGTTGCACCCGGCATCTACGACGACTTTGTCTCCGCTATTGCCGAGCAGGCCAGGGGTACGGCGACAACCTTTGAGGATGGCCCTGGCGGTGACGCGATGGTTCCCCCGGTTAATAACGCCGCGCAGTTGGACCGAGTCCTAGGTTTCCTCGACCGGGTGCCCAGCCACGCCCAGGTGGTGGCGGGTGGCAAGCGTCAAGGTGACCGCGGCTTTTACGTAGAGCCGACCGTGGTCTCTGATCTACTCCAGGACGACGAGATGATCCAGCAGGAGATCTTCGGCCCGGTCATCACCGTGCAAAGGTTCACCGACGAGGCCGAGGCCCTGGCCTGGGCCAACGGTGTGCGCTACGGCCTCGCGTCGTCGGTCTGGACGAAGGACTTCGGTCGGGCGATGCGCATGGCCAAGAACCTCGACTTCGGCTGCGTATGGATCAACACCCACATCCCGCTGGTGGCCGAGATGCCGCACGGCGGCTTCAAGCACTCCGGCTATGGCAAGGACCTGTCGATGTATGGGTTCGAGGACTACACCCGCATCAAGCACGTCATGGCCAGCCTCGACTGACCAGGCGCCCGGGCGGGCAAAAACCTGCCTGACTGGCGGCTGGTGGGTGCCCACCGGCGGGTGACTCGCCCACCAGCCGCCAGTCAGCTGTCCAAACCGTCAGCGGGTGCGCGGGAAGCCGAGATCGACCGACGACGTCGCGGGGTCGGGCCACCGTGAGGTGACGGTCTTCGTGCGCGTGTAGAAGTCCACACCGGCGGGACCGTACATGTTGGCGTCTCCGAAGAGGGAGGCCTTCCAACCGCCGAAACTGTAGTAGGCCACGGGGACGGGGATGGGAACGTTGATGCCCACCATGCCGACCTGGATGTCGAATTGGAATTGGCGAGCGGCACCTCCGTCGCGCGTGAAGATGGCCGTGCCGTTGCCGTATTGGTTGCTGTTGATGAGATCCACTGCCTCCTCGTAGGTATCAACGCGGACGACGGATAGCACGGGTCCGAAGATTTCCTCGTCGTACACCTTCATGCCCGGTTCGACATCATCGACGAGTGACACCCCGAGGAAGAATCCGTCCGGGGGGAGGTCAGCATCGCGGCCATCCACCACGATGCGCGCGCCTTCTCCAGCCGCACCTGCGAGGTACGAGGTGACCTTGTCGCGATGCTCCCGCGTGATGAGGGGGCCCATCTCGGCCTTGGGATCGGTGCCCGGACCGACGGTGACCTGCGGCATCCGCGCGGCAATCGCATCAACGAGTCGATCCCCGACCCCACCGACGGCAACGACCACGGCAATGGCCATGCAGCGCTCGCCCGCCGACCCGAATCCGGCGCTCACCGCCGCATCCGCAGCCATATCGATATCGGCATCCGGGAGGACGACCATGTGGTTCTTCGCCCCACCGAGTGCCTGCACGCGCTTGCCGTTGGCTGTCCCGGTGGAGTAGATGTACTTGGCGATGGGCGTGGAGCCAACGAAACTCACCGCCTGGATATCCGGGTGTTCGAGGATGCGATCCACGGCCACCTTGTCGCCGTGCACGACGTTAAAGACTCCGGGGGGAAGGCCGGCATCAGCCAACATCTGCGCCATGAGGAGAGCAACGGAGGGGTCTTTTTCACTCGGCTTGAGGATGAAGGTATTGCCCGTCGCGATGGCATTGGCGAACATCCACAGGGGCACCATGGCGGGGAAGTTGAACGGCGTGATCCCGGCGACGACGCCCAGAGGCTGACGCAGTGAGTAGACATCCACTCCGCTGGACACCTGTTCGCTGAAGGAGCCCTTGAGCATCTGGGGGATACCGCAGGCAAACTCCACGGTTTCCAGGCCCCGCGCCAACTCTCCCGCCGCATCCGATGGGACCTTGCCATGTTCCTGGGACACGAGCAGGGCGATCTCGTCGCGGCGGGAGTGCACGATGTGCCGGAAGGCAAAGAGGATTTCTGCCCGCTTGGACAGAGACGATGAACGCCATGTCCTGAACGCCTCCTTGGCCACCGCCACGGCTGCATCGACCTCGGTCTCGGAGGCCAGCGCGACGTCACCCTGCTGCTGCCCCGTGGCCGGATTGAAGACCGGGCCGCTGCGCCCTGAAGTCCCAGCAACCCGCTGCCCGTTGATCCAATGGTCGATGGTGTACACGTCGTACTCCGCTCTCGTGGTTGCGCTGGTGCGCGAGGGGATCGCTCCGAGGCCCCCGGATTTCCCAGGAGGCCAACACACTAGTGCGACCCCACTAGTGTGGGCAAAACAGTCCCGCGGTGCGGGCCGGCGGAAGGGCAGCTGTGGTCTCTGGTTTCGTCAATGGCAGGCCGGTGGACGATGCATCCGAGGGTTCCATCGACGTGGTCGACCCGTCGGATGGCTCCATCGTGGAGACCGTCGGACTCATGGGCGCCGCCGACGTGGGTGTCGCCGTGGAGGCCGCGACGGCCGCATTCCCGGGATGGGCAGCGACAACCCCCGCTGAGCGCGGAGGAGCTCTCCTCGCCCTCGCCCGGCGCCTCGAGGATCGAGCGGCCGAATACGCCCTCGTGGAGTCGCGTCAAACGGGCAAGACCCTGCGACTCGCCTCGGAGTTCGACGTCCCGGGAAGCATCGACAACGTGGTGTTTTTTGCGGGAGCCGCACGCCAACTCGAGGGCATCGCATCAGGGGAGTACGACTCCACCCACACCTCGGTCATCCGGAGAGAGCCCATCGGCGTTGTGGGGTCGATCGCCCCGTGGAACTACCCACTCCAGATGGCCATGTGGAAGGTCCTCCCCGCCATCGCCGCCGGCAACACGATTGTGCTGAAGCCAGCGGAAAGCACGCCGCTGACGTCGTTGATGCTGGCGGAGGATGCGGCCGCGGCGGGAATCCCGGATGGCGTCCTCAATGTGGTGGTGGGGCGCGGTCCCGAGGCGGGTGAAGCACTCGTGGGTCACCCGGGGGTGGGCATGGTCTCCTTCACCGGCTCGACGCCCGTGGGACGCAGGGTGATGAGCATCGCCTCGGGTCGGGCAGCGCGGGTGCATCTGGAGTTGGGGGGCAAGGCGCCCTTCATCGTGTACGACGATGCCGACCTGGATGCTGTCGTGCAGGGTGCCGTGGCCGGGGCGTTGATCAATGCGGGTCAAGATTGCACCGCTGCGACACGTGTCTACGTCCAGCGACGGGTATTCGACGAGGTCGTCGACGGAATTGCCGATGTCCTTTCCCGGATTCGCGTGGGTGACCCGCGTGATCTTGAGACCGACCTGGGACCCCTCGTGTCCTGGGCCCAGCGAGATCGTGTGGCGGGATTCGTAGATCGCGCCCGGGGCTACGGGGCGCGGATCGTCGTGGGTGGCACCATCCCGGGCGGGGACTTGGCTCGGGGGGCCTACTACGCACCCACTCTCGTGACGGGAGCCGACCAGGATTCGGAGATCGTCCAAGTCGAAATTTTTGGACCCGTCCTCGTCGCTCTGCCGTTCGATGACGATGCGGAGGCCATCGCCCTTGCCAACGACACGCCGTATGGGCTCGCCGCCTCGGTCTGGACCCGCGATGTCTATCGGGCGATGACCGCCCAGCGTGGGATCCGATCCGGTTGTGTCTGGGTCAACGACCACATCCCGATCGTGAGTGAGATGCCCCATGGCGGAATGAAGCAGTCGGGCTTCGGCAAGGACATGTCACGCTACTCTCTTGAGGAATACACGGTCGTCAAGCACGTCTCCTGGGATATATCTGGAATTGCACGCAAGGACTGGCACCGAACGATTTTTGCCGACCGGTCCACTGAGGAAGACTCATCCGTAGTTTAATGCTGGCAGTGAAGTGCAGGTAGATCGACAGATGCAGTGATAGGCACCACCGGTACCCCGTACGTCGTCCATAGACCACCGACCCAGGCACGAGGAGTAGTTATGACTAATCGCCCATTGTCGGCCGAGGCAGCAGCCATCGTTCGCATGTCCCGCTCGAGCCTGTCGCGTCGTCGCCTCCTCCAGGCTGCCGGGCTGACCGGTGTGGCCGTCACTGCGGCCGCGTGCGGCGCCGGAGGGGGCGCGAGCGACTCAACGAGTGGTGCCGCACCGTCTCCCACGCAGGCCCAGGACGTCTCCGACACGGAGAAGTTCGTCAACTGGGCGAACTGGCCGCTCTACATCGACGTCAACGACGAGACGGGTGAATACCCCACTCTGGCGGCGTTCACATCCGCGACCGGTATCGAAGTGAACTACACCGAGGATGTCAACGACAACAATGAGTTCTACGCCAAGGTGCGCGCTCAACTGGAGTCCGGGCAGTCCATTGATCGCGATATCGTAGTGCTCACCGACTGGATGGCGGCGCTGTGGATCAACAACGGCTTCGCTGCGCCGTTGGATCAGGCGCTCATCCCCAACGCGGCGAACCTCGCGTCCGCGTACCAGGGTGTCTCCTTCGACCCCAACCGCAACTACACGCTGCCCTGGTTCTCCGGATTCGGCGCCTTTGGCTGGAACAAGGCCCAGCTCCAAGACACCCTCGGCACGGACACCCTGACCTCCCTCGATCAGCTGTGGGACCCGGCCCTGAAGGGCCGCATCACGTTGCTGTCGGAGATGCGGGACACCATGGGAATCATCATCGCTTCCCTGGGCTACGACCCATCGAACTTCACCGATGACCAGTTCCAGGAGGGCATCGGAGTCCTTCAGGCGCAGATCGACAGCGGGCAGGTGCGCCAGGTCAGCGGCAACGACTACATCGCGGCTCTGGAGACTGGTGACGTCATTGCGGTCATCGGTTGGTCCGGTGACATGTTCCAGCTCGGTGATGACTTCGGCGTGGGGCTCCCCGACACCGGTGGCACCCTGTGGACCGACAACATGCTCATCCCGACGGTCGCCACCCACAAGAAAAATGCCGAGGCCGTGATGAACTACTACTACGACCCCGTCGTGGCAGCGGAGGTTGCCGCGTACGTGCAGTACATCTCCCCGGTGGCTGGTGCCAAGGAAGCCATGGAGTCAATTGATCCTTCACTCGTCTCGAATCAGTGGATCTTCCCCGACGAGGCAACGCTGTCAAACTCCTTCGTCTTCATGACCTTGACTCCGGAGCAGGATGTCGCCTACCAGCGGGAGTTCCAAAAGGCCATCGGCTTCTAGTCACCCGGGCGTAGGCTGCCGACGCGTTCGAAGGGAGAGTGCCCGTGACGGTCATCGGTGGCGTTCAGGATCTGCACATGGTGGATCTGTCCAAGACATTCGGTGACTTTGCTGCTGTCGATGACCTCACGTTGACGATCCCGGCGGGTTCGTTCTTTGCCCTGCTGGGGCCATCGGGATGCGGGAAGACCACCACGCTCAGGATGGTTGCCGGTCTGGAGGACCCCACCGGTGGACAGATTTTGCTCGGCGATACCGAGATCACCCATGAGAAGTCCTATAAGCGGCAGGTGAACACGGTCTTTCAGTCCTACGCGCTGTTCCCACACCTGGACATCTTCGAAAACGTTGCCTTCGGTCTACGCCGGAGGCGCGTTAAGGATATTGCGCCCAAGGTCACGCAGATGTTGGAGCTCGTCGAGCTTGGTCCGATGGCGCGCCGCAAGCCCGCTCAGTTGTCCGGTGGCCAGCAACAGCGCGTCGCCGTGGCGCGGGCGCTGATCAATGAGCCCGGTGTTCTCCTGCTCGATGAGCCGCTCGGGGCGCTGGACTTGAAGTTGCGTCGCCAGATGCAGGTCGAACTCAAACGCATCCAGACGGAGGTCGGCACCACCTTTGTTCACGTGACGCACGACCAAGAGGAGGCCATGACCATGGCCGACACCGTCGCCGTGATGAACAAGGGTCGCATCGAGCAGATGGGTGCCCCGATCGACATCTACGAGTTGCCGCGCACGGCATTTGTCGCCAATTTCCTGGGCCAGTCCAACCTGGTGCGTGCGCGCATCGGGGGACGCTCGGGTGACGACCTCATCGTCTCGGCTAACGGCGCATCCTTCACCGTGCCGGCAGATCGCTCGACGCGCCAGGACGGTGATCTCCTCCTCGGAGTGCGGCCCGAAAAGCTCGCGATTGCCGCAGCCGGGGCGGCCATCCCAGATCGGAGCAACCGCATAACGGGCACGATCACCGATGCATCCTTCAGCGGTGTGTCGACGCAGTACCTCGTCCGCACGTCCTGGGGTGAGGAGTGGACGGTGTTCGAGCAGAATCGTTCATCGGAGATCCTTCGCCCCGGAGATGACGTCGTTATGTACTGGGCTCCGGAGCACACCTTCGGGCTTGACGTGCCCGCGGGATCCTGAGATGCCGTCCCTGGCCCCCGCCTCGGGAGCGGTGCGTCCTCAACTCACCGGTGCCGCGGCTCAGCGGCGTCCGCGCACCGCCTACCTGCTCCTGCTCCCGGGTCTGGCCTGGCTGGGGATCTTCTTCGTTGTCCCGATTGTCTCCCTCTTTTTCACCAGTCTTCAGGCGCCGACGGAGCAGGCGGGCATCTATCAACCTGCGTTGCAGGTGTCCAACTATCTCGTCGCGCTCCAGGACTACTGGCCCCAATTCATTCGGTCCTTCATCTACTCGGGCATTGCCACGGTTCTCGCGCTGGTCATTGCCTACCCGCTCGCGTACTTCATCGCCTTCCGAGCTGGTCCATGGCGTGCTCTGCTTCTCGTGCTTGTCGTCGCGCCGTTCTTTGCCTCTTTCCTTTTGCGCACCTACGCGTGGCGCACCATTCTCGCGGATGAGGGCCTCATCACGAGTTTCTTCAATGCCCTTCATCTGCTGCCCCAGGGGCGCATCCTCAATACCCCGATTGCCGTGGTGCTCGGGCTGACGTACAACTTCCTGCCCTTCATGATCCTGCCCCTGTACGCCGCGCTGGAGCGCATCGATCCCCGCCTGATTGAGGCGGCAAGTGATCTGTATGCATCACCCTTCACGGGATTCCGCAAGGTGGTGTGGCCCCTGGGTCTGCCCGGTGTGGTCGCTGGAACGTTGCTCACCTTCATCCCGGCCTCGGGTGACTACATCAATGCAACCCTGCTCGGGGGACCCGGGGATCGCATGGTGGGCAACGCCATCCAGACCAACTTCCTGCAATTCCGCGACTATCCGATCGCCAGCGCACTGTCCTTCATCCTCATGGCGATCATCTTGACCGCGGTCTTCCTCTACGTGCGTCGCGCCGGGACGGAGGATCTGATCTGATGTCGTGGTTGCGCAAAAATCTCATACCGATCATCGGGATCCTCGTCCTTGTCTACCTGTTCATCCCGATTGCTGTGGTCGCGATCCTGAGTTTCAACAAGCCCGCTGGCAAATTCAATGTGGCGTGGAATGAGTTCTCCCTGGCCGGCTGGCAGAACATCTGCGGGGTCCCCGGTGTCTGCTCTTCCTTCCTGACCAGCATTCAGATTGGTTTCCTGTCCACGCTCGTCGGGACCCTGTTTGGGACCATGATTGCCTTTGGGCTCGTGCGATATCGCTTCCGAGGTCGCTCGACCACCAATCTGCTCATCTTCCTGCCGATGGCGACTCCCGAGGTCGTTCTCGGATCCAGCCTCCTCGCGCTCTTCCTCAACCTCGCCTTCCCGCTGGGCTTTTGGACCGTCACCATTGCCCACATCATGTTTGTCATCAGTTTTGTCGTCGTCACGGTCAAGGCCCGACTCCAGGGGATGGATCCGCGCCTCGAGGAGGCTGCGCGCGACCTCTACGCCGATCCGCGCTCGACGTTCCGATACGTGACCTTCCCCCTGGTCCTGCCGGGCATCCTGGGTGCGGCGCTCCTGGGCTTCAGCCTGTCTTTCGATGACTACATCATCAGTGCCTTTAACGCCGGGACCCTGGTCACGTTCCCGATTTACATCTGGGGTGCGGCTCAGCGGGGCATTCCCGTGCAGGTCAACGCCCTCGCCACGCTGGTGTTCCTGCTCACCCTGGCCCTGGTCTTGACGGTGCAGTTCGTCAACTCACGGCGACGTCGCAATCTGGAGCGCGCCGTCACCGGCTGAGCATCCATGCCATTTCCCGACGTTGTCTCCCCACAGGCCCGGC
>FLOH01000782.1_pt1 | contig 58074 bp, 49 predicted proteins | sample 756751 | NCBI WGS metagenome assembly FLOH01 (sample SAMEA4026879, study PRJEB14308) | marine metagenome | biome: coastal water; material: water | depth 74 m
ACTTCGACAATACAGGAACACTTATCCGATGCATTGGTAGGATTATATCCCGGAATCACACTTTCTGTTGAAAAGCAGAAAGAAGGTCCACCAACCGGAAAACCAATTAATTTAGAAATTAGCGGAAATGATTTTGATCAGCTTCTGGTACTAACTGATGATATCAGGGCAGAGATTAATAAAGCTAATATTCCTGGAATTGAAGCATTAAAAATAGATTTGGATGTTGGAAAACCTGAACTACTTGTCAATATCGATCGCGATAAAGCACGTAGATATGGTTTATCAACCGGGCAGGTTGGCGATGCAATTCGTACATCATTATTTGGTAAAGAAATCTCAGACTTCAAGGATGGTGAAGATGAGTATAAAATTGTTATGAGACTTGATGATAAGTTCAGGTATAATATATCAGATCTAATAAATCAGCTTATTACCTTTAGAAGTCAATCATCAGGTAAAATAGTTCAGGTTCCGATATCAGCTGTGGCCGATTTCAAGTATAGCTCAACCTATGGTGCTATAACTCGTAAAGATAGAAATAGACTGATTACGATATATTCGAATGTTCTGGAAGGATATAATGCCAACGAAATAAATATTGAGCTTAAAAAGGTTATGGCTGATTATATTATGCCGGTTGGCAATAAATATAAGTTTACCGGTGAACAGGAAGAACAGGATGAGTCGATGGCATTTTTAACCACAGCATTGATAATTGCCCTTGCTTTAATTATGATTATCCTAGTGTCACAGTTCAATTCGTTTGTTAAGCCGGCAATTATAATGTTTAGCGTAGTTTTGAGTACAATTGGAGTATTTGGAGGATTAGCTACATTTAAAATGGATTTCGTGGTTATTATGACAGGAATAGGGATTGTTTCACTGGCAGGAGTAGTTGTTAATAATGCAATTGTATTAATAGATTATATTGGTTTAACGAAAAAGCGAAAGAAAGAAGAACTGGGTATTGAGGAAAATGAAAATCTTCCTAACGATGTTGCAAAACAATGTATTGTTGATGCTGGCAGAACTCGTTTGCGTCCTGTATTATTAACGGCAATAACAACGGTTTTGGGTCTAATGCCATTGGCGGTTGGATTTAATGTCGATTTCATTTCCTTCTTTAATAACTTTAATCCGGATATTTATTTTGGTGGTGATAATGCTGTATTTTGGGGTCCAATGAGTTGGACAGTTATATTTGGGCTAAGTTTTGCAACATTTTTAACCCTTGTAATTGTACCATCAATGTATCATGTGTTATACAGTGCAAAAGTGGGTATGGATAATTGGAGAAGGAAAGAATAATATTGTTGCATCATATTTTGAAAAAATAAATAAATGGATTCATTCGAAAATTTAAAACTGTCGAAGCAATTACTTAGCGTTATTGGTGAATTGGGGTTTGATAAACCCACACCTATCCAGCAAGAGTCATTCTCAGTTATTCTTTCCGGTAAAGATTTGGTTGGTATTGCTCAAACTGGTACTGGTAAAACGCTAGCGTATTTGCTTCCATTGTTACAGCCACTTAAATTTTCAAAGCAAATTAGCCCGAGGATACTAATACTAGTTCCAACCAGGGAGTTAGTATTGCAAGTAGTTGCTGATATTGAAAGACTTATCAAATATCAGAATGTGAGAGTATTGGGTATATATGGGGGTACAAATATAAATGTTCAAAAGCGGAAAGTAGCACAGGGAACGGATTTACTTGTGGCCACACCAGGCCGATTATACGACATTGCTGTGAGTGGAGTACTAAAATTGAAAGATGTAAATAAGCTGGTTATCGATGAGGTTGATGTAATGTTGGATCTTGGATTTCGATATCAATTAACTAATATTTTCGAATTATTGCCCGAACGAAGGCAGAATATTATGTTTTCAGCTACTATGACTGAAGAGGTTGACGCACTTATTGATGATTTCTTTGTTTCTCCAACCAAAATTTCGATCGCCATAAGTGGAACCCGGTTAGACAATATTGAACAGCAGAGTTATAGAGCTCAAAATTTCCATACAAAGGTAAATCTGCTGGCATATTTATTAGATAATAAGACTGAGTATGCTAAAGTGCTTGTTTTTGTTTCAAATAAAAAAAATGCCGATAGGCTGTTTGAGTTACTGGCTGAAGATTTTGGATCAGAAATGGGAATTATTCATTCAAATAAATCACAAAATTATCGGATACGATCGGTTCAACAATTTGATGATGGGACTAAAAGAATATTAGTTGCCACCGATGTTATGGCAAGGGGATTAGATCTTGAAAAAATTACCCATGTTATCAATTTTGACACCCCTGGATATCCTGAGAATTACATGCACCGAATTGGTCGTACGGGTAGAGCTGAACAACCGGGTAAGTCGATATTGTTTTATACCGAAAATGAGGAAGATGACAAAATAGCCATCGAATCGTTGATGAATTATTCCATACCGAAGATTGATTTTCCAACTGAAGTTGAAATTTCATCCGAATTGATTCCTGAAGAACGTCCTAAAGTGATTGAGAGTACTAACCGGAATCTCAAAAAAATAACCGGGGAAAAAGCTTTTCATGAGAAAAAAGAAAAAAATACGAAGACAAATCAGGGAGGTTCATATCTTAGAAAGATGAAAAAACATAAGAATCCTAAAACCAGGGGTGATAAGAATATGAATAAGGGAAAAAGAAAGAAATAGCTACTAACATCTCATTGAAGTAGTAATTCTGTTCACATTCATTTTTGGTTATTTTTGCATTAGAAAGGTAACTAACATTTATCTTTCGGCAAACTAGAAAGATTTTTTTGAATGAATATACGAATTGTAAATAAGTCAAAACATGAGATGCCTAAGTACGAAACCCCAGCTTCTGCAGGCATGGATTTAAGGGCAAATCTAGATGAACCAGTAGAGTTATTACCATTGGAGAGAGCATTAATTCAAACAGGATTGTTTATGGAGTTACCTGTTGGATTTGAGGCTCAGGTGAGACCCAGAAGTGGTTTGGCAGCTAAATTTGGCATTACTGTACTTAATGCACCAGGAACTATTGATGCTGATTATCGTGGAGAAATTAAGGTGATACTCGTTAATTTATCAAATGAAGGGTTTGTTATTTCAGATGGAGATAGAATTGCCCAAATGATTATTTCTGAACATGTTCAGGCAAAACTTGAAGAAGTAGATGTGCTCACAGAAACGGAAAGGGGCATCGGTGGATTTGGCCACACCGGAAAAAAGTAGGAACGTTTTCTGTTGCTTAACTTGATTTAAAAAGCCTCAACGAACTTAACAAAGAATAAATGAGATTTCAATATATAGTCAGTCTGATAATTTTTACTGTTATTTTTTCAACAACAGCTTCATCACAAAATAGCAAGTGGAAACGAAAACAGAAGAAGAAAGAGCTTACTGAAAAGCAGAGATATGAAGAGGCTGATTTATTTGCCAAAGGAATAATTGAAAAACAAATTGGTAATTATAAGGAAGCACTTGAATTGTTTGAGCAAGCATTGGAAATTAACCCTATAGATGCAGCAGCAAATTATGAAAAATCAAGAGTGCTACTTGCTGTTGGGAGAAACGATGAAGCCCTTATTGAGGCAAAAAATGCCTTGGATAACAGCCCGGATAATATTTGGTACAAAGCACATTTTGCGAAAGTATCTCGCATAAATGAAAAATATGATGACTATGTTAGAGCATACGCAGAGTTGGCAGAAGAAAACCCCTACGATCTGAATTTTATATATGAGTTGGCATTTGCATATCAGTTTACTGGCGATTATCGAAATGCCATTATTGCTTTTGATAAGATTGAGGAATTTATGGGAATAAATGAGCGGATTACAAATCAAAAAACAGAATTCTATTCTAAATTAGGAGAACCGGAAAAGGGTATTGCCGAATATGAGAAGTTGATTGCTTCAAACCCGGATGATACAAGATATTATGCTCTTATGGCAGAATATTGTTCAAAAAATGGTTTTGATGACAAAGCCATTTGGGCATATGAAAAAATAGTTGAAATTAATCCTGATGACCCATATGTACATATATCACTTGCTGATTATTATGCCAAGAAAGGTGAAGGTGAAAAGTCTTTCATTGAATTAAAACAAGGACTGCTGAATCCGGTATTGGATTTGAAAACAAAAATTAATTTACTTGTAGGCTATTATAAGGATAATCTGTCAGCGGAGCAAAAACTTCAGGCTCTGGAATTATCCGAAATTTTAATGGAGGTTCATAAAGGTGATCCTGTGGCAAGCTCGTTTTATACTTCAATGCTTTATGAGAATGGTGAATATGAAAAAGCCAGCCCATATTTTAGAGATATAGTAAAAGCAGGAAAAGCTAACTATGTTGCATGGGAGCAGTTGTTATTTTGCGACTTGTATCTTGAAGATTATCAATCGTTGGCAAATGATTCGGAAGAGTGTATCGACTATTTTCCAAATTATCCATTGCCTTACTTTTTTGCTGGTGTTGGAAATTTTCAGATTAGAGATTTTGTAAAAGCCTTAGCTTTCCTTGATGCTGGGAAGGACTTTGTAGTAAATAATAATACCCTATTGGAACAATTCTACTCTACCTTAGGCGATACTTACAATGAGCTTAAAAATTATGAGGCATCTTATTCAGCCTACGACAAGGTTCTTAAACTTAATCCGGAAAATAGCGTTGTTCTAAATAATTATGCTTATTACCTTTCTTTACGAGATATAAATCTGGAAAAAGCTAAAAAGATGGCTGGCAAGTCTGTTGAGATGGATCCATATAACAGCAATAATCTGGATACTTATGCATGGGTATTGTACAAGCTAAAAGATTATAAGGGAGCCCTTGAATGGATAAAAAAGGCCTATGATAATAGCGGTAGTTCAAGTGGGGCGGTATTGGAACATTATGGAGATATTCTCTATCAACTTGGAAAAGAAAATGAAGCTCTGGATTATTGGAATAAGGCCAAAGAAAAAACAGGCTTTTCAGATCTTCTTGATAAGAAAATAAAGAACAGAAAACTATATGAATAGTAAAATCAGAAATTTCTTATTTTTATTGTTAGTTGCTATTGTTGGCTTAAGTAGCCAATCTTGTAAATCAAAAAAGCATGTTCTAAAAGCTTCATTAAAGGAACATGGGTTTCCATACCTTTATTCGCGTATGATTGAAAATCAGATGAAATTCGATTATTTGAGTGCGAAATTTACATTGTCGTATGAGCAAGATAAGAATAGCACTACCCTTAGAGGGCAATTAAGAATTAAGGATGATAGTTTAATTTGGATGTCGTTTACCCCAGCACTTGGCATTGAAGCTGCTCGTTTAATGTTAACAAACGATTCAATTAAATTTATGAATCGTCTAAACAAAACTTATTTCTCAGGAAAATATGGACTGGTTGATAGTCTGTTAAATACTACAATCGATTATTCCTTACTTCAGGCCATGCTTGTTGGTAATGATTTGACACAATATGACGTTAAGAAATATAAATCGAGCATCGATAATGGAATGTATCGAATGACGATTAGAGAAAGAAGAAAAATCAGAAGATTTATTAGAAAAGGTGAAATTGATACAAGGGTACTCGTTCAGCAGATTTGGTTAGACCCAGAAACGTACCGCATTGCCAGAATTGATATCAAGGAACAGAGTGAGGATGATAACAATAAACTCAGAGTACATTATAAGGATTATATAAATGTTGATGGACAGTTGTTCCCATCTAGTATGCGAATTGAAGTTGTTTCCAATAAATCAATATTTATTGATGTTGAGTTTAATAAAGTAGTGATAAATAATCCACTACGATTTCCATTCAACATCCCATCAAAATATGATGATGCCTTTTAATAATAATTGTTAATATGAAATCATACCGATTATATGTATTAATTATTTTTTTGTTATCAGGTATAATATCTATATCACAAAATAGTCAGACCGAACTTGAAGCTAAGCGGAAAAAACTTGAGAGTGAAATTGCTTATACAAATAAGCTCTTAAACGAAACCCAATCCGATAAAAACTCAACTGTAAATCAGTTACTATTACTTGATGTTAAAGTTAATAAGCGAACCGATTTAATAGCAACCCTAAAAGCTGAAGTTTATCATCTTAATTCTAAAATTGATGCAACTGAATTATCGCTAAAAAAGCTTGATGAAGAAATAGTTAGCCTGAAGCAAAAGTATGCTAAAATTGCATGGCATGCGTTTAAGTATAGTACGGCTTATAATAAGCTTGTTTTTTTATTCTCGGCAGATGATATTAACCAGGCATACCAACGAATGAGGTATCTTGATCAATTAAGTAGCTACATACGAACCGAATCTGAAATTATTAAAAAGACTGAAAATGAGAAAAGTGAAATACTTCAACAATTAAAATTAGAACGAGCGAAAAAAAATAATCTGCTTGGCAACCAACAAGTAGAAGTAAGCGAACTTGAAAGGGAACAAGCCCAAAAAAATCGTGTTAAAAATGATCTTCAATCAAAGGAAAAACAGTTAAGAAAGTCGATTAAAGATAAAGAAAAACAGACGAAGAATCTGGATCGTCAAATACAAAATATAATCCTAGCCGAAACTGCCCCTAAAAAAGATGCAAGTACAGGAAAAACATATGAACTAACCCCATCTGAAATTAAGTTAACATCGTCGTTTGCTTCAAATAAGGGGAAATTACCATGGCCAACCGAGCGCGGTGTAATATCAGAAACCTTTGGGGTTCATAATCATCCCGTTCTTAAAAAAGTAAAAACAAAAAATAATGGCATAAACATCCTTACTTCAAAAAATAGTGAAGCAAGAGCTGTTTTTAGTGGAAAAGTAGTTAGCATTACAACAATTTCAAATACAAATATTGCTGTGATTGTAAAACATGGTGAATATTTTACCGTTTATTCAAACCTGGACAAAGTGTTTGTTAGCAGGGGTGACGAAATAGAAACAAAAGAAATTATTGGTAGAATCCATACTAATCTGAAAGGAAAGACCGAACTTCATTTTGAGATTTGGAGAGGGAGTTCAATACAAAATCCATCCTATTGGGTGCAGAAAAAGTAGTTAATAATTCAGGTTACAAATAGTCAACTAATTTTTGACTTTCCATATATGATACAAATTCATCACTTAATCTTTTTACCACCTTTTTTTTAATGCATTTGTCAACCGGGCAGATATGGTTATCGTCGGGGCATAATTTCACTTTTGATTTACCCTCAATTGATACGTATATATCATAAAGGGTTATGGTTTTTGGGTCGATTTCAAGAATAAACCCACCTGTTGGACCACGATATGATGATAGAAATCCATCCTTAACCAAACGTTGAAGCACCTTGCCAATGTGATGTTTTGAATTCCCAAGTGCTTTTGACAATTGAATTGCATTAATAGGTTTATCGGATTTAGCAATTAGTATCATGCTATGAAGCCCAATTGATGCAGCATCAGAAAAGTTAATAATATTCGCCATATCTATTTTGGTTTGGGGACAAATATAGTTATTTTATTTAAGCACTTAATATCTTAAATCGTAGTATATTGAGATATTGACAATAAGAAATAGATTTAATCTGAAGAATTCCTCGAGGCTTGCCTCGGGGTTCCTATTTCAACTCTCCTTGAGGAGAGTCCAAAACTTTTAGAAAAAGTTTTGGGTGAGGTGTAATAAAGAAATTTCGTTTTTTGTACCTTTAGGTCAAAATGAAACGAGCGAAATACCTCTATGGCTCTGCCTCGAGGATAGTTCGTTTCAAGAAATTTCTTTATTTTGCAGAGTTATTGTTTTTTTTGTAATTTGCTGTTTAATCATATTTTCAATTGCGACGACTCTTTTTAATATTCATTTTCATTATACTCATATCGCAGATAACCTATTCTCAAGGGTATAGGTATCAAAAAGGTGTGACAAAGTTATCAATTGGTATAGCTATTCCAGCATATGATTTTGGTCTTGGTAACGGAATAAACCTAAGTAGTAATGTTAAAGTGGGAACAAACATTGCAGCAGAAGCATCATATTTTTATAATTGGCACTATGGTGTTGGTTTTATGCTTAATTATAATGTCAATCCCATCGATGAATCAAGATTAGCTGATGCATATATGGAACTAAGTCCCGCTTTTACTTCGGTAAGTGCGAATGCTGAATCATTTAGGGACATTGCAGGGCTTGGCGGCTTTTTATTTGATCTCCCGGTTAATGATTATTTTTCACTAACATTTAAGATGATGGGTGGGTTACGTAATCTGTACAAACCAACTGCGCATATAAAAACAACAACTGCTTTTTCAACTGTCAACTACTATGAAACCCATAATAACCAAATGGTTGTGGCTTTTTTATTTTCCGGAGGAGCCAAAATGATTATAAACGAAAACTTCAATGTGCACTTTAACGCTTCTTATATGGGCTCAAATTTTGACTTCGAGTATAAACGAAATAGTAAAGTGATAAAGCAATCAGCACATGTTGGAGTATTAAATTTTACAGTTGCTGTTTCTTATTCGTTTTAGTAACTATCAATTTCCAATTTCATTTTTGAGTAGTGTTGAATTTTGAAACAGGTGCATATTTATGCAACACTTGATCCAATTAGTCTGATTATCAATACTATGATGGTAATTTGCTCAAGCTCTGTATAATTATTCAACACTTTCCGTTGTTAATAATCTAAACATAAAATTCATTAACTACCACAATAACAGCTCAATAAACTGCATTTTAATGTGTGGCATTGTTGTTGAATTGACCTCCTTCAGAATAAAAACAAATCACACGACAATGAAAAAATCAGTTTTATTTTTAGTAGCATTATTAATGATGGTGGGAACGGGAAAAACAATCATTAGCAATAACCCAAATAATCTTGAATCAGATAGTACATTAACAATTTATTGTTCACCTAAGTTGAATAGCATTGTTACTGCATGGGCCAATGAATATCTCAAAACAAACCCTTATTTAATAATTGAGGTTGAAAACCCGGAAGCCGATAAGTTATTAAACTTTGTAGAATCGGGACATACACTTGGCTTTGTTTCTGCTATTCAGTCAGAATCTTATAATAGGGATGATTTTCAGAAGATTTTAGTTGGTAGAGATGTTATTGTACCAATTATAAATAAATCGAATCCTTTTTTGAAAAGGGTTTTTAAAAACGGGATTTCAAATGGAAAATTGGCAAATGTATTGGAAAATGGTAATGATTTAAATTGGGGAGCATTGATTGGAGATAAAGAAGAGTATCCAATCCATTATTATACTATTAATGACAACGATATTAAATTATCGGTATCAAATTTCTTAGGTATGGATGAAATTTCAATAGAGAGTATAGAAATGATTAATGTGGATGATTTGATAGAGGTAGTTCAAAGTGACCCCCATGCTCTTGGATTTTGTCGAATCACAGATATTATTGATTTGGAAAACAATAGTATAATCGATAATATTGAAATAATGCCAATTGATAAAAATGAAAATGGTGAACTCGATTATTTTGAAAATATTTATCAGGATTTGGAAAGTTTTTCGCGAGGCGTGTGGATTGGTAAATATCCTCAATCATTAGTGACCAATATATATTCTGTTTATTCGAGAAATTCAGAAAATAATAATGAAAAAGCATTTTTAACCTGGGTTCTGAATGATGGTCAGAAATTATTAACGGCCTTTGATTATCTTGAGCTTTTAACCTATGAAACAAAATCAAATATAAGCAAACTGAATACGGAGTATGCAGTTATAGATAATCCTGATTATAGTTATTCTGGTTACCGAATAATCTTATATGTTCTTTCTGCTTTTATTTTGGTTGTCATTATTTCTTCTGTTTTTTATTTCATGAAAAGCAAAAAATTGACTAGTAAGCATGGTGAAATGGAATACCCTATTGCATTTAGTGACGCATCAGTTTCATTATCCGAAGGGCTTTTTTATGATAAAACACATACCTGGGCATTCATGAAAAAAGATGGAATAGTGAAAATAGGAATAGATGATTGGTTACCCCAGGTAACCGGATCAATTACAGGAATTAGAATGAAAAACACAGGAGAAACAATAAAAAAGGGAGAAATAATACTATCGTTAATTCAAGATGGGAAACAATTAAACATCAAGGCTCCGGTTTCCGGTACTATTAAGGAACAAAACCATAAGTTAAGTAGAAATGCTTCTTTGATAAACATTTCACCATATACTGAAGGATGGATTTATGCAATACAACCATCAAATTGGTTAAGGGAAATCCAGTTTCTATTTTCGGCTGATAACTATAGATTGTGGTTAAGAGATGAGTTTACTCGTCTTAAGGATTTCATGGCTTTAGCCCTAAGAGAAAATAGTATGGTGAATAACAATGTAGTGTATCAGGAAGGAGGTGATTTTTACAGAGGTTTTCTAAAAGCCTATGGTCCCAAAATGTGGGAAGACTTTCAATCACAATTTATTGAAACAACTATATAGTTGATATTTAATATTGTTTAAGTTCTAGTTCGTTATAAAACCTTTGTAATATGATTTTAAATAGAAGAAACTTTTTACAGGTTCTTGGAATAACAGGTATTACACTTGCTGTTGGCAAAAAATCAATTGCCGAACCTACCGATAACACAAAAATTGATTTTTATGGAATATTGATTGACTCAACGCGTTGCGTAGGATGCCAAAGTTGCGAATATGCATGTGCTGAGGTCAATTCGTTGCCCGAGCCAACAGAATCTATTAACCCCGATGTAATCAGAAAGACAAACGAGAATCGAAGAACCGTTGTTAATGCATATAATACATCAAAGGGTGAGTATTACGTTAAAACCCAATGTATGCATTGCAATGAAGCAGCCTGCGCATCAGCATGCCTCACACAAGCGATGCATAAAACAACAAAGGGGCCTGTTATATGGAGGAGCAACAAATGCATGGGATGCAGATATTGCATGATTTCTTGTCCTTTTGACATTCCTAAATTTGAATATCATAGTGCTAACCCGAAAATTCAAAAATGTGATATGTGTTTCAATAGTATTGAGGAAGGCAAGCTCCCCGCATGTGCCGAAGCATGTCCGGCAGAAGCAATTGTTTTCGGAACACGTCGTGAATTAATAAAAGAAGCAAGGAAGAGAATATTTGAAAATCCAGATGAATACTACGACCATATTTATGGTGAACATGAAGCCGGTGGAACAGGCGTATTATATCTTTCACCAGTGCCGTTTAATGAATTGGGGTTTAATACAACCATACAGAAATCGTCTTATCCTGAATTATCTAAAGGATTCTTATATAGTGTTCCTACGATATTTGTGCTATGGCCTGCTATATTGATAGGAATAAAAGAAGCCACAAAAAATAACCATGCTAAAGAAGAAGACAATGATTAATACAGATTATGTTATGCCTAAAGATAATTACGGTAAAAATATTTGGAAGTTTTTAGCAAATGAAATGAAACCAAAAGGTAAATTCCTAACCCCTTTTAATATTATTTCAATTCCAATAATGATACTGGGATTGGTTCTTATTGTGATTCGTTTCTGGAAGGGGATTGGATCTATTACAAATCTTACACAGGAAGTTCCGTGGGGTCTATGGATTGGTTTTGATGTTGTAACAGGAGTTGCATTTGCCGGAGGCGCCTATGTAATTACTTTTATAGTTTACATCCTTAATGTCAAAAAATATCATTCAATTGTAAGGGTTACTGTATTAAATGGTTTTCTGGCATATGTGTTTTATGCAGGAGCATTACTTCTAGATCTGGGAAGACCTTGGAATGTGGTAAACCCCATAATTGGAAATGGCTTTGGTACAAGTTCTGTACTGTTCCTTGTGGCCTGGCATTTCCTTCTATATATGTTCGCGCAATTAATTGAGTTTTCTCCTGCAGTGGCTGAATGGCTTGGCGCAAAACGAGCTCATAAAATTTTATCAGGAATGACAATTGCCGCTGTTATATTCGGTATTACTTTGTCAACACTCCATCAATCAGGTTTAGGAGCACTGTATCTGATGGCCAAAGATAAAATACACCCACTTTGGTATTCTGAATTTATACCCATACTCTTTTTTGTGTCGAGTATATTTGCCGGACTCTCTCTCGTGATTCTTGAAGGCTCAATCAGTCAAAAAGTTTTTTTTACGCAAATTAGTGACAAAAACCATAAGTCGCATAGTAGCATAGTTGTTGGCCTCGCAAAAATATGTGGAGTAACAATGTTTGTGTATTTCTTCCTTCAGGTTATAGTTATCGTTCATGGGCAGCATTGGAATTTGCTTAATACACCCATGGGCTATTGGTATCTCACTGAAATGTTTGGTTTCGTACTGTTTCCTATGTTGTTATTCATTTATAGTTATCGAAGAAACAGTTCCTTGGTAGCGATGATAGCTGCTGTTATTGCTATGCTTGGCGTAATTATAAACAGGCTTAATGTAACAGTTATCGGATACAGATGGGATGCTGTCACGCATTATTATCCGTCGTGGATGGAAATTGTTGTTACTCTGGCTGTTATATTTACCGAGATATGGATTTTTAGATGGGTAATTAACAGGATGCCTGTGCTGAGGGAATCTCCTTCATGGGCAAAGAACAATAAATAACAGTATTTAGTTTTATTAATAAACACTCAAAAAATATTACAATGGATGGATTTACTTATCACGATATTTTCCAGACAAAAGGAGTAGAATATCTTGTAATTATTGCTTTTTTGGTTTTGTTAGTGCCTTTTTGGATATTTGTTAACAAGCAGAGTAATATCCCTAAGAAAGTTATTGAAACCATAAGAGCATTAACCATGGATATCCTAAAAATTCCAAAAGGGATATTCTTTAATAGAAATCATACCTGGGCTTATTTAGAAAAATCAGGAATTGCGGAAGTTGGACTTGATGATTTGCTTTTTCACCTTACCGGTGATGTTAAATTCGGTAATCTAAAACAAATAGGCGAAAGCATCAAAAAGGGAGAACTACTAGCTGAACTTGTTCAAAATGGGAAAACATTGCAGGTCTATTCACCTATTTCCGGAGATGTTATTGCAACAAATCCTTTAACACATGAAAACCCATCTTTAATAAAAAAAGATCCGTTTCAACAGGGGTGGGTATATAGGATTGCACCATCAAACTGGAAAGCAGAAACCAGTTATTGTTATTTTGGAGATGACGCCAGTAGTTGGTTTATAAAGGAAATGGAAAGATTTAAAGATTTTATTGCAGTTTCAATTGGAAGAAACTCCCAGGAGACTTCCATGGTTATACTTCAGGAAGGAGGTGAGCTTTGTGACAATCCATTGTCAGAATTACCCGGTAGTGTATGGATGGATTTTCAGCATGAGTTTCTGGATATTGATAAATAAAATTTTCTAAATCCATTGATTCTTAATATGGTTTTTGTATCTTGCAGAGGATTGTTAACATCTGAAATTCAGTAATCAAACATTAGCCTATTTCAATGTTCTGACAATGTTTTATTTTAAAACTAAGAGATGAAAAAAAGGAAAACATGGACCTTTTTTGAAATATATCCAAGATTCCAGTCTTCTATATATGGTAGGGTAATATATACTATTACATTATTATCCGTTATTTTGTTTCTGTCATTTGGAATTATATTTACATCTGTTTACAAAGGATACCTTAACACAGTAATACGTCAGAGCGGAAACAATGTTGGCTCCATTGTTGAAGGTGCTTTGTATTATTCGATGCTCACAAATAATAAGGGGGCTCTGCAAAGTACCCTAAATAATATCAATACAATGCAGGGTATCGATGATGTTAATATGTATGATAGTTGCGACAGACTTGTCTATTCATCATATTCTCCGGATTCGATTAATTCAGGCGACCCAAATTGTATTGATTGCCATATGGATTTTAATTCGATGTTTCCAAAGAAAGAAAAATCATACCGGATTATTGATATGAAAAGTGCATGTAGTATGAATATTACCGAAAAGGGGCATCGGCAGCTTATGATCAGGACTCCAATTCTAAATCAAGAGTCATGCTATACAAGTTCATGTCATGCACACAATAAAAGCGATGAAGTTTTAGGATCACTCATCATTAAAATTCCTCTTAATGATCTTGACGCTGCTATTCATACATCAACTACAGAGTTCTTCCTGCTTGCTACATTAACAACAGTACTACTAGTTTTCTTCTTAATATTATTTACATCAAATAAAATTAAAAAACCCTTAAATGCCATCTTAACTGCAAGTGAGTCAGTATCAAGAGGTGACAGGAGCACACGTTTGGAAATAAAACCTAGTTTATTAGATGATATAAGAATGGTATCTGTAGCGTTTAACAATATGCTTGATAATCTAAGCGTGGCAAATATTGAACTGGAAAACTGGTCGCATCAGCTTGAATATAAAGTTCAAAAAAAGACAGAGGAACTCTCGGAAATACAAAATGAGTTGATTCATATCGAAAGAATTGCATCTCTTGGAAAGTTGTCTTCGTCTGTAGCCCATGAAATTAACAATCCTCTGTCAGGTGTCCTAACATATACTAAATTAGTACATAAACAATTGGAGAAGATTGATATTGAACCAAAATCAAAACAATCAATACTAAAATATTTAAAAATAATTGAAGTTGAGACAAAACGATGTGGTGATATTGTAAAAAGCTTGTTGGATTTCTCACGTAAAGATGATGGGAATTTTGAGACTAAGCCCCTTAATATGATATTGATAGAGGTTTATAATCTTATGGCACATCAGTTAAAAATCAGCAACATATATTTTTATTCAGATTTTACAGCTAAAAGGGATATGATTAATTGCAGAGAGAATCAAATCAAACAAGCATGTATTGCGGTTTTAGTGAATGCTTCTGAGGCTGTTTCTGAAAACGGTGAAATCCTCATGCGAACGTCAAATCCGGATTGCGATCATATAAAAGTTGAAATTTCGGATAATGGGGTTGGTATTTCTACACCCGATTTACAACATATTTTTGAACCCTTTTTCTCTGCAAAGCAAAAAGCAAGTGGTATTGGTTTAGGTCTTGCTATTGTTCACGGAATTGTACACAATCATAAGGGGAGAATTGAGGTGGATTCAGAACTGGGGAAAAGAACTACAATATCAATAATTTTACCATTGGTAAAAAACTAAAGAAATAAATTATGCCTGAAAACATTTCAATACTAATTGTTGATGATGAAGAATCCGTTAGGGATTCTTTATATAACTGGTTTATCGAAGATGGATATATTGTTGAATCTGCCGCAAATGCGAAGGAGGCTTTATTAAAAGTTGAATCACGTAATTTTGATATCATTCTGGCAGATATAAAAATGCCTGGAATGGATGGGCTTGAAATGCATCGAAGAATTAAGGCTTTGAACAATAATTCAATTGTTATAGTAATGACGGCCTTTTCGTCGGTTGATACTGCCGTACAGGCATTAAAAGATGGTGCATACGATTACATCACTAAACCATTCGACCCTGATGATCTTTCGCATTTAATAAGGAATGCATCCAAGCAAATTAAACTATCAGTAGAAAATGAAGTATTAAAAAATAAGATCAGTACTCTCGAAAATATTGATGATATAATTGGGAGAAGTGATGCTATGGTGAAGGTTCTTAACGAAGTTGAAAGTGTTAGTAATTCAAATTCTTCTGTAATTATTACAGGTGAAAGTGGTACAGGTAAAGAACTTATCGCAAGAGCAATTCATTTTAATTCTCCACGAAAATATTTCCCACTCGTAAGTGTTCATTGTGGCGCGCTATCCGAAAGCCTTCTGGAAAGCGAATTGTTTGGGCATGATAAGGGAGCCTTTACCGGAGCTATGTTTAACAGGAAGGGCAGATTTGAAATGGCCGACGGAGGCACTATTTTCCTTGATGAAATCGCAACTATTTCTTCAAAGATGCAGGTGGAACTACTGAGGGTGCTTGAAACCAAAAGCTTTATGCGAGTTGGTGGAAACAAGGAGATCAAGTCGGATTTCCGTGTGATTTGTGCAACTAACCGGGAACTATTGAAAATGGTTGAAAGTGGTACTTTTCGTGAAGATTTGTATTACAGGTTAAATGTAGTGAATATTATAATCCCACCAATTCGTGAAAGAGTTGATGATATCCCACTCCTTGTTGATCATTTTATTAAAAAATATTGTGATGCAATGGGTCGGGATTTGGTAATGATAGAAACATCAGCACTAAACAGGTTGAAGAATTTTGAATTCCCGGGCAATGTTCGTGAGTTGGAAAATTTGATAGAAAGGGCAATTGTAATTGGAAACGGAAAGGAAATACGATTAAGGGATTTGCCCATTGAAAAAAGTATTAATTACAGTTCGGTTGAAAGTCTTGATGAACTTGAACACAAGCATATACAGGATATACTTGAGAAATATAACTGGAATATAACTTATGCAGCAAAAGCCTTAAACGTAAACAGGGTAACACTGTATAACAAAATTAAAAAGTATAATCTGAAGCGGACTAAAAAGCAATAGTTCTTTATTGAGAATGCAATTGGATGTGTTTAGGCAACCAGGATATTATTATCAAACTTTTATCATTTAATTCACATAATTGGACGAGCAAAAAATATTTTTAATTACCAATGGAATTTTTGAACAGGAATGCCTTAAGGAAATTGCAAAGGATATTACGAGGGAATTTAATTTTCCGGTTTCAATTTATGAAGGTTCACTTGATTTAAGAGAGTTTTATGATGAGGTCAGAAGGCAATATGATGGAAACAGGTTATTGAAAGAAATTGAAAAAATGGATTTCCCGGATGCAATAAAAAAGATTGGGTTATTTCGAAATGATATTTATATTCCAATCCTTACCTTTATTTTTGGTCAGGCAATTTATAAAGGCAATTCGGGAATTGCTTCACTTTACCGACTAAGGAATGAGCAATATGGAATGAAACCTGATGAATCGAAATTGCTGGATCGTTTTAAAAAAGTAATTATACATGAGCTTGGACATACATTTGGATTAAAACACTGTTATGTACCAACGTGTGTTATGCGTTCGGGAACTTATGTGGAGCATCTCGATCAAAAGAATCATACTCTGTGTAAAACATGCAGAAGTTTGGTGGATAGATAAATACATAAGGCATTTGCTAGTTAGTTATTCCCAACTCCAACTATTTCCTTCTCCCAAATCAACTCCCAATCATCAATACAAAATCGTCCTCAGAAATAATTGGCACGCCAAGCTTTTCAGCCTTTGTTCTCTTTGCAGTCCCCATATTACTACCAGCAATCAGATAACTTGTTTTAGCTGATATGGAGCTGGTATTTTTACCACCATATTGCTCAATTAATGTCTTTATCTCGTCACGAGAGTGTTTTTCAAAAATCCCACTTACCACAAATGAATTGCCGTTGAGTATGTTGGAGGTTGCACTGGAATTTTCATCCATCTCCATATTTAACCCTGCATCTGCCAACCTCAGTATAATAGATTTGTGTTCGGGTTTTTCAAACCAATTAATAACAGATTCAGCTATCCTAACACCTATTTCATCCACTTCCTTAAGCTCATCAAAAGAAGCAAAACCCAAAGCCTCAATGTTTCTGAAATGTGCAGCGAGCTTTTTGGCAACAGTTTCACCCACATACCTTATGCCAAGAGCAAAAAGTACCCGTTCAAATGGAATAGCCTTAGAATTTTCAATTCCCGAAATTATGTTGGTTATTGTTTTCTCCTGGAAACTTATTCTACTATCTTTTTTACCATCTTTTCCGGGGATAATTTTTTCCAAGCCAACTATTGTTTCTGGTTTCAAATCGTAAAAATCAGCAACATTTAATACCAGTTTATAGTCGAATAGCATCTCAATTTTACCTTCTCCAAGGCTATCGATATTCATTGCTTTACGAGAAATGAAATGCTCAAGTTTTCCCTTTATCTGTGGTGGGCAATAATCTTCATTGGGGCAATAATGGGCAGCTTCATCTTCTTTTTTGATGAGAGGAGTGCTACATTCAGGGCAATGAGTAATAAATTCTACAGCTGTTGAATCGGGTAAACGCTTATTATTATTTACGGAAATTATCTTGGGGATTATCTCACCACCTTTTTCAACAAAAACATGATCGCCTATTCTTACATCCAAATTACTAATAATATCAGAGTTATGTAAACTTGCACGTTTTACTACAGTACCGGCTAGTTGTACAGGCCGTAAGTTTGCTACCGGTGTTACTGCTCCCGTTCTGCCAACCTGATAGTCGATTGACATAAGAACTGTTTCTACTCTTTCCGCTTTAAATTTGTAAGCAATAGCCCATCGTGGATTTTTAGCAGTGAATCCCAATTGTTTTTGCTGTGAAATGCTATTTACCTTAATAACAATTCCGTCAATTTCATAATTAAGATGTTTACGTCCTTTTGACCAATCAGCTATGAATTCAAATATTTCATTTGTGTTGCGACAAAGTGCAATGTTTTTTGATATTTTAAAACCCATTTTTACGGCTAAAAGCAAGCTGTCGTAATGAGTTGGTATTTCCAACTGATTTCCTGGTATATAATACAGATAACAATCGAGAGGACGTTGTGCAACTTCATTTGGATCTTGCATTTTTAGTGAACCGGATGCTGCATTTCGAGGATTGGCAAATGCCTGTTCACCAATATCTTCACGCATGGCATTCATTTTGTTAAAACCATCTAAAGGAAAAAATACCTCACCCCTTATTTCAAACTCATGTGGATGGTTACCATGAAGTTTTAGAGGGATGCTTTTAATTGTTCTCACATTATTTGTAACATCATCACCTTGTACTCCATCACCACGTGTAACAGCCTGATCTAGAATACCATCAACGTAAGTTAACCCTATGGATAGTCCATCATATTTTAGCTCACAAACGTATTCAACATCGTCACCGGTAACCTTTCTAACCCTAGCATCAAAATCACTTATCTCTTCTTCAGAATAAGTATTTGACAGAGATAGCATGGGATATTTGTGCGTGACTGTTTTAAAGTTTTTTGTAGGTTCACCACCTACTCTTAGGGTAGGTGAATCGGTACGAACCAGTTGGGGAAATTCATCCTCTAACTTTTCAAGTTCTTTTAATAATATATCGAAATCGAAATCGCTAATTGAAGGGCTTGAAAGTACGTAATAATTGTAGTTATGCTTTTGCAGAATATCAACCAGCTCGTCAATTTTTATTTTGGCGTTTTCCTTATTCATTTGAAACAGAATTACGTTTTATATGATCAATAATTCCAATAACGATTATGCTTGAGAATTTTTGTGGGATATCATGTCCCATACCTTTAATCCACAGACTATCAGCATTGGGAATAATTTCATGGGTTTTTATTCCATGTTTGAAATCTATCAATGGATCGGATTTTCCATGAATAACTAAAGTTGGGGTTTCTAATTTTGCCAGCTCCTCATATCTTGAGCCCGATTTCATTGTTGCGGCTATGTGTTGCTTGGAAGCATCAGAGTTAAACCCTTTTCTTTGTCTTAAATTATATAAAACCGAATTTGCAATATTTTCAAGATCTAGTTCGTATTTATCATCACCCATTAACAACATTCTTGATGTTATGTGAAGTTTTATTTGATTTGATTCGCTATCGAAAATCCCATATTTAATCTGCGCAAGCATAAGATCCATTATAGTTCCTGAATTTATAGATGGTAGGTTCGAATCCATAATATTGCCCGTTGACATAATTGAAACCAAAGTAATCACTCTTTCAGGATAATTTACACATATTGATTGAGCTATCATTCCGCCCAAAGATGCCCCAATTACGTGTGCTTTAGGTATTTGCAGTGTATCGAGGATTGCAATTGCATCATCGGCCATATCCTCGAGCGAATATGAATTGTTAGCCGACCAATCATCCATCCAGTCGGACATTCCTGTGCCTCTATTATCAAATCTTATAACTCGGTATCCACTATCAACAAGCGAGTTTATGAAATAGTCGGGCCATGCCAAAGCATCATTGGCGATCCCCATAATTAAGATAATATTTCCTTTAATACTATCTTCGGGACTTATTGATTCGTACCAAATTTTAGTATCATTATTTTTAGCATATCCCTGCTCACCTTTTAGTTTAAGTGCATTTTTCTTTAATGCGTTGTCGATAATTTTGTTTGTTAATGGAGGTAGGTTTGGGAGGTTTATGTTGATGTAAATCAGTCCTCCAAGTATAAGAATTGTAAGTATTGACAATATTAGGATGAGTGATTTCTTAATTATTTTCATAATAGCAGTTATGGATGAAAGTGTCTACTAAAAAAGTCATTATGCAAATATAATCAGACTGATTGAAAAAAGCATGGATTATTATTCCAGATTACTATACAGATAATATTAAAATAAAGTTTTGACAAACAAAACAGCTACTCAATTTTGTTTGAGAGCACTTTTTTATTGCGATATATAAATATATTTTGATTATCATTAATCGGATTTAACCAATACATTACCCTATCCATAAATCCTGGTTCGATAATAGTTTCAAATTCAATTTCAGGATATACTGATTTCATTAGTTCAACTCGTTGTTCAATATTATCAGGTTGGTAAAAAAGTATAAATCCGGGTTGCTCCGATACGGGTTCCATCGAATGAGTAGCAATAAATTTTTCAATGCTATCATCTTTCATAAGTGTTTGATAGTCATACCAATTTTCGAGATAGAATTGAGGTGGAAATCGCAGTACTGTTTGGTTTATATCTTCGATGAGAAAATTATTTATGTCGCCATATTTAGCCATATGAGTCATGCTCTCAACCCTTGCCTGTTTTGAATACATTAAAGTAATTGGAATCAGTACGATAAAATTTATTACCCAGAAAAATATCCATGAACCCCTTATAAATTTAAGAACAACCTTATTTTTAATAGATACTTCTTTAAACTGCTGCCAACCAATAATACCAATTATTATTAGCATCGGGATTATGGTAACAACAAATCGTTCCTGCTTATTGGGATAGTATGAGTGAAAGATGAGAAAAATCAATATTGGTAAAAAGATAATTAAGAGTTTTCGCCATTGCTTAAAAAATCCAATAATAATAAATATGCTTATTGGTGGAATAAGAATGCCGGCGAGGAAGAGTATGTATGTATACCAAGGACTTACAATATATTTAGCAGCATTATGCATATTGTAGTTCACATATTCAAATAATTGAACCAAAGGTTTTCCCCAAACAAGATAATCGATGCCTCCCTGTATTATAACTATCGAAGTAATACCTCCAAGAGCAACTATTAGTGCCCCTTTCCACTTATTTTGAAAAAGCATAACAAGCCCTATGGAACCTATTAATAGTGCTGTTTGAAATCGAATATTAAACGCCATTCCTAGTACAACTCCAGCCCAAAACCAAAGTAGAAGTTTTGTGTCTTTATTGGATTTTAGAATAATCCAAAGTCCATATAAGATTAATGGAATACATACATATTCAGTAAGATTACGTACACTTATCATTGGGAATATCCAAAAAACTGACAACATCCAACCTACAATATTTGCACTGCTTATATTGCTTAGATGAAGAGTGATTTTATAACCATAATAAATTATTAGCATCGACCAAAAAGCATGTAATAGTCTTACTAGTATCATCTTAAATTGCGGATCGAATATGCCTATAAACTCAAAAAAACTAAAAAGTAAATAATGTAACCCAACATAGAAAAAACTAAAACCCTCGGGAGGATTAGAACCATCTGCAAATGGTAGCCATGAGTAATAATCAATTCCATCAACCCACGACTGGGCAATTTCGATAATTAAAAACTGATCATCGTGCCATCCATAACCCTTTGAAAAAACTGCTGCTAATAATCTGAAAAAGATACCAACCAGCATTATTAATCCCAATGGATTTGATTTGTAATATGTCCTTATTGTTTGTGTGTTCAAAGAGGTTATTTGTTTAGGGATGTTGCCATAGTTTTAGTAGTTTTCTACCATAATACTTTTTGACGTGATACGGGCATTGTCATACATCTGGCTCCACCACCACCTCTGGAAAGTTCATTTCCAACAATGGTAATAACCAATTTATCATGGTCATCAATATTTTCATTTCCACTAACAATATCACTTGCACTTACAATGTCAAAACCATGACTACTAAGAGCTTCGATGGTATTTGTATTTCTTCCATACCCAATAACTTTCCCTGGTTCAAGTGTGAAAAAGTTTGCTCCACTTTGCCATTGTTCCCTCTCCATAATAGTTACATCACTATAACCACCACAAAAAACAGGTTCTAAATCCATTCCCAATGCACGTAATGCAACAAGTATATTTTTTTCTTCCTTAATACTTGTAACTTTATGATTATCAATAGTTATATGTATTGTAAGATATTTAGTCGCACTAATAATTAATGGTTCAAATATCATACACTTATCCTTGTCAAGAAATGTAAATAACATATCAAGATGGATAAATGATTCGGGTTTAAAAGGTAACTCCTGAACGATTATATGGTAGATGCCTTCTTTCGTTTTAAGATGTTCAATTACCGAATCAATACCCTGTGTTGTGGTTCTGTCACCGGTTCCAATTAGAACTACATCTTCACGCGCAATAATAACATCACCTCCTTCAATTGTTCCTTTCCCTGTTTTATCGTATGCTAGTACCGGATTTATAGTTTTGGCCTTAAACATTGGGTGATGCTTGAAGATAGTTTCCATAATCAGAGTTTCTCTATCTCGCACCCTATTGGCCATCTTGCTAATCATGACTTCATTTCCAATCGAAAAACTGGCATCACGGGTAAAGAAAAAATTTGGTAAAGGATGCAAACAATACCTTTCGTTATCCAAAAATCTGGTAAGATTATCTTTTTGCATTTCAATACCCTGAATAAGCTTTTCTGCAAGCTCTTTGTTATTTATGGTTTCAATAAATCCACAAACATCTTCATCGTGATTTTGCTCATGCGAACATATTTGTTGTAGTAATTCATTTTTGTATTCATTATCCTGAATAACATCAAAAAGCAAGTCGCTTACCTCAAATACATTGGTGTATTTCTTAAGTACTCCAATAAAATTATTGTATTCAGGTAGGGCAACGGAAAGGTTAAGAATATCACTATACAGAGCTCTTTGGGCATTCTCCGGGGTCATGTTTTCAACTTCGGGTCCTGGTAGATGGACAATTACACCATCTAGTTTTCCAATCTCTGATTTTATGTTTATATCTATTTTTTGCATAATACAAAATTAATCGTTTTTGGGCGATGGATCGATAAATTCATAAGTATTTCCCATAGATTCAATATATCTTATGAAATCAGAATACTTTAATACGAGGCTCGCTGTATTGTCATTTGGATGGAAACTTATATTTTCAGCAAGTTGAAGTTGCTCATCCATGAATAGATGAACATGTTGTTCTACATCGTTTATTAACCCAAATGGTGAAACCGACCCGGGTCGAACTCCCAGATATTTTAATAACCTCTTTTCTGAAGCAAAGGTAAGTTTGCCCTGTTTAAGTTTTTTCTCCAAACTATGTATGCTAAAAGGTGTGGTATCTTTAATGATAACAAGATAATGTTTCTTCCCTTTATGATTTCTAAAAAATAGATTTTTGCAATGAACAGCATCAATATCCTTCCAGTGATGCAAAGCTATCTCAATAGTATCAAGAGGAGGGTGTTCGAATATTTCGATTTTTATTCCAAGACGATAAAGTGTGTCGAAAACTAACTGGCGATTGTTTAATAATGTTGTCATTGTTGTTGATGTTGTTGTTGTCGTTGTTCTCCTGTTGTCATTGTTCTTGTGTTGTTTATGAATGAATTACCCCCCCCCCGACAACTCGACAACTTGACAACCCGATAACCCGACAACATTGTTAATCACTCCACCCAATCTGCAATAAACAGGTTTGTGTTGTTAGTCCCGCCGTTATTTCTATTGGATGAGAAAATAAGTTTTTTTCCATCATACGAGAACATTGGAAAGGCATCAAATATCCCATCATAAGTAATTTGTTCAAGACCAGAACCATCCAGATTAATCATGTAAAGGTTAAACTCATAACCACGTTCACTGGCATGGTTTGAGCTAAAGATAATTTTTTTACCGGAAGGATGGAAAAAAGGTGCCCAGTTTGCCTTACCCAAACGGGTAATTTGAAATAGGTCACTGCCATCAACATTGCAAGTATATAATTCCATATTGGTTGGTTTAACTAAACCGTCTGCTAACAGATCTTTATATTCCTTAATTTCTTCGTCAGTTTTTGGCCGTGATGATCTGAAAATTAGTTTGTTGCCATCAGGTGAGAAAAAGGCACCACCATCATATCCCAATTCATGAGTAATTTGCTGTTGATTGCTTCCGTCAATATCACAGGTGTATAATTCTAAATCACCAGATCGATCGGATGTAAAAACGATTTTATCTCCACTGGGTGATACCGTTGCCTCTGCATCATAACCCGGGCCGCTTACCAAGGTGTCAATAAGATTCCCTTGCAAATCGGCAACATAAATATCAAAATCAGGATAAATTGGCCAAACGTATTTTCCATCCTCACGTCTTAATGGATCGGGAGGACAATTGTCGCCACCCGAACGAGTAGAACCATAAAGTACAGTGGAGTCACCGGGCATAAAATAAGAACATGTTGTTCTTCCAAGTCCATTACTTAGCAACTTGGGCATACTAGTTTTCATATCACCATCAGCAAATGGAAAATAGTATATCTGATCGCAGGTGCTACCCCAAGAAGGAACCTTTGCCTGGAAAACAATCATTGAATTGTTGAAACTAAAATATGCTTCAGCGTTATCTCCTCCATCGGTTAGTTGTTTAACGTTAGCCAGATGTTTTTCCTGTGCATAATGAACGGTTGTGTCAGGCTCAGAATCTGTATGATTTTTATGTGCGGTACCATCATGTGAATGTTCTCCATCCATACAGGACGAAAGGAAAAGTGTAATAATAAAAAGTGAAGTAAGTTTAGTTAGTTTCATATTGTACGTTTTATTTGTTATAAGTTTTAAAGATTGCAAAAATATCATTTTGTTATTATAAAATTGAAGTAATGGTTTATCTATTTGTTAAGTTAATCTTATACAAAAGAGGAATTGAGGAAAACCTAATAACATTATAGTATATTAAAAATATCTGATAAGAATTATCGATATTTATTTACTAAGCACTTTGTTTTTCAGGTATTTGCCCGTATATGATCTGCTACAATTAACAATGTCCTCGGGTATTCCTTCAAATATTAATTCGCCTCCACCATCTCCTCCGTCAGGTCCTAAATCGATAATCCAGTCGGCACATTTTATTACTTCTGTATTGTGTTCAATAACAATAATCGAATGACCAATCTCAATTAATGAGTTTAAGGATATTAAAAGTTTTTTGATATCATGAACATGGAGGCCTGTGGTTGGTTCGTCGAAAACAAATAGAGTTGGGGAGTCGGAGCTGCCTTTTGAAAGAAAATAGGCGAGTTTTACTCGTTGAGCCTCGCCACCGCTGAGTGTATTTGACGGTTGACCCATGTGCAGATAACCAAGTCCTACGTGAGAAAGAGGAGAAATTTTTTCGACAATTTTTTTGCAAATACTAGTTGGTTTAGGCGATTTTCCAAAAAATTCAATGGACTGATCAACAGTCATATTAAGTATATCGCTTATATTCTTATCTTCATATTTAATGTCCAGTACTTCATCTTTAAAACGATGCCCGTTACACGAATCACATTTTAAATAAATATCAGCCATAAATTGCATTTCTACTTTAATTACACCTTCACCCTCACATTGATCACATCTGCCGCCTGGCACATTAAATGAGAAAAACCCTGGTTTGTAGTTACGTAACTTTGCCAGCTTTTGTGATGCAAATAAGGATCTGATATCATCAAAAGCTTTAAGATATGTCGCTGGGTTTGATCTGGATGATCGTCCAATTGGATTTTGATCTACATATTCAACTGCAGAAATGCCGTTAAGTTCACCGGTTAGATACCCATGTCTGCCTGATTTGCCATTAAATCCATCCAACTGTCTTTTTATGGCAGGAAATAGCACGTCCTTTATGAGAGTTGATTTGCCCGATCCACTAACACCAGTGATAACTAATAATGAATTTAGTGGAATTTTAACACTTATGTTTTTGAGATTATTTTGTGATGCTCCCACAATTTCCAGATAATTTTTCCAACTTCGTCTTCGTTCCGGTAGATCAATATTTTTTCTTCCCGTTAAATACAATGCAGTATAACTCTCGTCATTATCCATAAGCTCGTTATATGTACCCTGGTAAACTAATTCTCCACCATGTTCTCCGGCGTTGGGTCCGATATCAATAATTTGATCAGATGCTTTTATTATTTCTTCATCATGCTCAACAACAATAACTGAATTGCCAATATCACGCAGTCGATAAAGTACTCCAATCAATCTGTCGGTATCTTGTGGATGAAGTCCGATACTGGGTTCATCAAGTATATACATTGATCCTACCAAGCTGCTTCCCAACGAAGTGGCAAGGTTTATTCGTTGTGATTCTCCCCCTGATAAAGATGAGGAAAGACGATTCATTGTTAGATATTCGAGCCCAACATCAACTAAAAATTTAAGCCGTGTGGTTATTTCAATAAGAAGTCTGTTTGCTATAGCGGCATCATAAATATCAAGTTTGATATTGTTAAAGAAATCATAGGCTTCGTTCAGCTGCATCTGCACTATTTCGCTTACACTCTTACCACCTACTTTAATATAGTTTGTATCTTTTCGTAATCGGGTTCCCTTGCAATCAGGGCAGTAGGTTTTGCCTCTGTATCTTGAAAGCATTACCCTATATTGTATTTTATATGTTTGTTCTTCAACCGATTGAAAGAAAGCGTTAATCCCTTCAAAATACTCATTACCTGTCCATAATAGCTCCTTCTCTTCCTCAGTAAGTTGAAAATAGGGACGATGTATTGGGAAATCAAATTTATATGCATTGTTAATAAGTTGATTTTTCCATTCACTCATTTTTTCACCTTTCCAACATGCGATTGTTTCCTCATACACTGATAAGGTAGGGTTAGGTATTACAAGATCGGGATCAATCCCAATAATACTTCCAAAGCCCTCACAACGTTTACATGCTCCCAATGGATTATTAAATGCAAACATATTTACTGATGGTTCTTCAAACTTAATTCCATCGAGTTCAAACTTGTTTGAGAAACTAACTTCTACATCTTGGTCAATATTATATGAAATAATACAAGTGCCTTTTCCTTCATAGAAAGCAATTTGAGCCGAATCTGCAATTCGCGACTTAATATCTTCATCATTATTATTAACATTAACCCTGTCAATAACTAAAAAACATTTGTTTGAGACGGTTTCGTCGGTAGCATTTTCGATAATATCTTCAATTCTCCATATTTCACCATTTTTAAGAACCCTGTTAAATCCCTGTTGGAGTAGTACTTGCAGATGTTGATCGAGTTTACGATCAGGTGCAATATATAAGGGAGAGTAAATTATAACATTTGTATCTTCAGGTAAGGCCATTATGTTATTAACCACATCCTTAATGGTGTGTCTTTTTACCAGTTTATTTGAAATAGGGGAATATGTATTGCCAATTCGTGCAAATAGTAGCTTAATATATTCATAAACTTCAGAAGAAGTGCCAACTGTAGAACGCGGATTTCGGCTTTTTACCTTTTGTTCAATTGCAATGGCAGGAGATATACCGTTGATAGCATCAACTTCTGGTTTATCCATTCGGCCAAGGAACTGTCGAGCGTATGAACTTAAACTTTCAACATATCTCCTCTGTCCTTCAGCATATAATGTATCAAATGCTAGAGACGATTTCCCCGAGCCTGATAATCCGGTTATTACGATTAGTTTTTTTTTAGGGATTGATACGCTTAGATTTTTTAAGTTATTAACCCTTGACTTTATGATGTTTATATAATCGATATTATTATTGTCCATTTAGCTAGTATGCATTTCATTGAAAAAAATCGTGTGCAAAACTATAACTTTATTTGCTTTTACTAATATAATCATTATATTTGCATATTGTTTAACTAACCAATAGGAGAAGATTATCGAATAGAAATTTACCATTTTTTTGTGAAATTAACATAAAATAGGTAAAATGGGTAAAGTAACTATTAGTGAAAGAGAACTTATTAAAAGTTTCATTAACGGTAATCACTCCAGCCTTCAAACACTTATTAAACGACACCAAAATAGGTTGTATTCGTACATCTTTTTATTGGTAAAAGATAAGGCATTGGCTGATGATATCTTTCAGGATACATATGTTAAAGTGATTAACACGCTTAAGCGTGGAACCTATAATGATGAGGGTAAGTTTATTCAATGGGTAATGAGAATTGCACATAACCTTGTTATTGATCATTTTCGGAAGGCGAAAAAAGTGCCAACTATTGAAAATTCCTACAATGATTTCGATGTTTTTGATACAATAAGGTTTACAGACCCTTCAATAGAAGAAAAACTTGTTACTGATCAAATTCACTCCGACGTAAAAAAATTACTAGATTATCTTCCTGAGGAACAAAGAGAAGTACTTTATCTTAGATGTTATTCGGGATTAAGTTTTAAAGATATAGCAGAGCAAACTGATGTAAGTATAAATACAGCTTTGGGCCGTATGCGATATGCAATTATTAATATGCGTAAAATTATTGAAGAGAAGAAGGTTGTACTAACAACTTAATAAATATATAATTTTCCGAATCTGATATAATTGACTATCTGCTTTGTAAACAGGTATTTATACCGAATAAGCAATCAGTTTATTTTGGTAACGTCTTTCCCATAATAATAAATTTGATATTATGCCGTTAATTATTTATTAATTAGTTTAATAAAATAATTGCGTATGATTAAATTTACTCCTCAAAAACATCAGGATTCCCTCAAAGCTAAATCTAAAGATCCCACGATGCGCGCACCTTCAAATTTAACTATGAAGTTTGTTATGAGTTATGCAGCAGCATTAAGGGTATATAGTACACATAGCTTGGGGTCGATTAATATCCTGTTAAATTAAACTTTGCTGTATCGCAAAATGGTGAGCTGTTAGTTTTTTAATTAGCAGCTTTTCGTTTTTTTATAAAACAGATCTTATTATTTCAGCGGTTTCATTTTTTTTCTTAAGTATCTCATCCAATAACTTGAATTGTGTCCTGCTTCTATCCAGGTTATGTGTGTCATAATCGGTATTATAATATATGTTGCCAGCTAAGTGATCGGTTAAAAATCTAACTCCTTGAATATAAATAATACATTGTATTCCAGATAATAAAGAGTCTGATTCAACCTTACTTATGGTATTTTTAATCTCACCAAGGTAACCTTTACACAACGCTTCAAAATGAGGAAGGCTAAATGTTACATTCGATAGATTCTTTTCATCTTCCTTTGCCAGACTGGTAATTGACCTAACCATATCTCCAAAATCAAATAGAATGCTTCCTTTCATAACGGTATCCAGATCGATTACATAGGTGCGATCATTTTTTAAATCGAAAAGTATATTATCCAATTTGGTATCGTTGTGAGTTATACGAACAGGGAGAGTATTACTGTTTAATAACGTAGTTATTTGCTCGGCAATACTACGATTTTCAATGGCAAATTGTATATCAGGTTTTGCCATAATTAATCTCTTACTATCGGCACTCTTAATTACTTTATCAAAATCACTTATACGTCGCTGTGGGTTATGAAAATCAGTTATTGTATCTTTAAAAAGATCAGGATTAAGTTCAGCTAAAAATAACTGAAATCTCCCCATGGCTATACCTGCTTGTTCGGTAATTATTATGTTTGGGGATGATCCAAAATTAGGACAATCACTAATGAATCTGTTAACTCGCCATGCGTGCCCCATTGAATCAATGCTGTGGATTGCACCAATTTCGTTTGTAATAAATTCAGGAAATAGCCACTTACCTCCCTGATCTGCAGCGGCTTTGTTAAGATAGGTGTAATTATGGGTTAGATTTTCAACATTAAATACATCACCATTAACTTTTTGAATAATATATTTCCCTGATATTGTTGTTACTAGGTAAGTATCATTTATATGCCCATTTCCATATTTATTGATACCCAATATGTCATCATTCTTAAAAAAACTAAACAGAATTCTACTATCTATTAATTCCACCGTGCATTGTGAGATTTAGGCTAAGAAATTCTATTTCCACAAATTTTCAGGATATACTCCTTGTGAAACTAATTCAGCTACTTTTTTTATGGTAGTTTCCTTATCTTCCTGATAGGTAACACCAAACCACTGATCGTTACTTGTGAGCATTTTTATTGATGCTTCATTTTTGTCAATCAGATTATTAACTACAGTAGGGATATAAAACTCTGCTTTCAGTTCATTCGAATTGTTGTTAATAAAATTAATGAAGTCATGTTCTAACTGTTCAAAGTAGAGAGGTGAAAATCCCCAGAAATTCATTGAAACTATGGAATTAGCATCTATTTTTTCGTTCTTGCCATTTTCATTGAAAACGATATCATCATTATCATATTTAATGCTTGTACGTTCAACAACATCTGTAAGAAAACCATTTTCTGTTTTACATATACCTCTCGATACACTTCCATTTTCTGATAAAGTGTTTGCAAGTTTATAACCCACCATTGCATATTTAGATGAGTCAGTTTTCAATCCCGTAAGAAAATCACTTATCAAATTAAATGCATTGTTTCCATAAAAATCATCGGCATTAATAACTGTAAAAGGTTCTTTAATTGCATTTTTAGCAACTAACACAGCATGTCCGGTTCCCCATGGTTTTACTCTATTATTATTTACACTAACGCCAGTTGGCACTGCATCAACCTTCTGTAATACATAATCAGTTTCAATTTTGCCAGCCAATCTGGTTTCATATACTTCTTTAAACTCACCCTCAATTTTTGGATTTAACACAAATACAACTTTTCCAAAACCAGCTCTAATGGCATCAAATACTGAATAATCAATAATGCTTTCGCCCGATGGCCCAATTTTATCCATTTGCTTTACACCGCCATAACGGCTTCCAATTCCTGCTGCTAATATTAATAGTGTTGGTTTCATTTATATAGATATTAATTATTATTTTCGTATTGTGAAATAGCCTGCAATATATGAAGATTATTTCAAGAAGCAGATGCTAGGAGGAGAGGGATTTTAATACATTTTCAATAATTTAGTGCTCTTTTTAGCAAGTACATTGTTAGCAGTTTGATATGAGGATATTCAGAACTTATTTAATAGCATTATCAGCGGTATTATTTTTTTGTGGCTCACAATTGCTTGTTGGTCAACAAACCATTAATTTGAGTTTGGCAGCTGCAGTTGATAGCGCATTGATGAATAATATTAAAATTCAGCAATACAAACAGGTTGTGTCGCAAAAGCAGTATTTAACAAAAGCTGCCATTGGAAATTTTTTTCCGTCAATTGATGTGATGGGAGGTTATACTTATTTCAGCAAAAATCCTGAAATCAACATGAGCCAGGTTAAAGGCTCTATTGATGAACTGTTTGGTAATTATGGAGCGCTTATTGCCCAGCAACTTGAGCTACCACCTGAAACTCAGCAAATAATTTATGATGAAATCATGGTGGGCATGGGAAAGCTACCCGCCTACAATGTAGTTGTTGACCAACAACAATATCCCAGTTTGAATTTTACAGCTCTTCAACCAATTTTTTTGGGAGGGAAAATAATAGCAGGTAAGCGTTTTGCTGAGGCAGAATTAGACTATGCTTCTGCTGATTTACGTCAGATTAGTAATGAAATAATTAAAGAAACAATTACAAGATATTTTGGAGTTGTTCTGTTGAACGAGGTTATAGAAACCCGCAAGCAGGTACTTGTTGGGATGCTTAAGCACGAAAAGCAAGCTAAAAAAGCTATCCAAGTTGGAGTTATTCCTGCTCATGAATTACTTAGGGCTCAAGTTGCAGTTGCACAGGCACAGCGGGAGTTATCTGATGATATTAACAAGCTTGATATTGCCCAAATGGGATTAAAGACCAGCATAGGTTTAAGCCAGGAAATTATGGTGATTACCACCGATAGTCTTAAATTCAGGATGGCTGCAATTAATTTGGGGAATTTGCAAATGGAAGCTCGACAGGAGCAACCCATCTTTGGTATGATAGCTCAGCAAAAAATAATGGTTGATCAACAGCATGCCCTCGACGTAAGTGAGTTTTTACCACAAATAGCTGCCTGGGGTGAGTATGGCTTTTTTAGAGAAGAGTACCCTGTTATTATGCCGCCTGCTATGATAGGCGTGCAAGCTCGATTAAATATTTTTCATGGCTTATCAAAGTACAATAAACTAAAGTCAACAAAATATCTTACAGAAGAAGTGCTTAGAGCAGAAGAGTATGCACATCAACAGGTTAGCTTATGGGTGGCAAGCTCCTATCGTGAAGTGTTGAATAGTGAAGAAAAATATAGAAAGATGAAGTCGACGGTTGAGCTGGCTGCTAAGAATATGGAGATCAACGAAAAACGATTTCAGGAAGGATTATCAAGATCAATTGATGTGATCGATTCTCGACTTCTGTACGAAGGGGTTGTGCTAGAGCGTCTTAGTTCGTTATATGATTATTATCTAGCCCTTGCTGATCTTTATCTAGCAACAGGTAATCCGGAAAAGGTTGTTGATATGTTGAATAATTAGAGCCTTCTAAATAGGATCAAAAACAAAAAATTATACCTATGAAATATGCCATCATAAAATATTTATATGTAATTAAAACATGGATATTTTTCATTGGCGAATTCCATCTGACAAATAAAAATAAATTACACAAAGATGAAAGTTAATAGTAGCCTATTCGCCCTCGCCATACCAGTTGTGGTAATAATTGTTGCTGTAGTATTGCTGGTAATCAGGCATGAAGAAAAAGATGAAAGCATTATACTTGGCATGTTCGAAACTACTACAGTAAATGTGGCTTCAGAAATCCCCGGAAGGGTAGATGTAATAATGGTTAACCTGGGCGATAAAGTTGAAAAGGGGCAAGTTGTGGCAACACTGGAACCTAGTATAATGAATGCTAAGGTTGGCCAGGCTGAAGGTATCCGAAATGCGGCTAAGTCGATGTTGAAAAGGGCTAAACAGGGAACACGTAAAGAAACGATAGAGGCTGCCAAAAATCAATATAATATGACCAAAAGCCAGTATGAATTTGCGGATAAAACATATAATAGATTTTTAGTTCTATATGCCGACAGCATAATTTCGAAGCAGGAAATGGATGAGATTGAATTTAAGCACACAGCCGCAAAAAATGAAATGGAAGCTGCAAACTCTATTTATAAGTTGGCAAAAGAAGGTGCCTCAATGGAAGATATTATGATTGTAGAAGGGGAGGTGGAAGCTGCATCGGCTATGCTACAGGAGGCAGAAGCATATTTTGAACAACTGGAGATTATTGCTCCCGTTTCGGGCGAGATAAGCAATAAACTAGCTGAAGAAGGTGAGGTTATGGCAGCCGGTTATCCTATATTAACAATTATGATCCCCGAAAAAATTTACGCTATAGCGAATGTAAGGGAAGATAAATTAGAGGCTTTTAGCATGGGAAAAATCCTAAAGGGTAAAGTTCCTGGAGTTGGGGGTAAAGAGTTTGATTTTGAAGTTACTTACCTTGCCGTTATGGCCGACTTTGCAACCTGGGTTCCAACACAATCGAAAGGCGATTTTGACTTAAAAACATTTGAGGTACGACTTACTCCTGTTGCTACAATTGAAAATTTACGCCCGGGAATGACAGTTCAACTTTCATATTAGTACTCACGTAATGAGTTATCCCACATTTATAAAAGTGGCTCACAGGGAGTTTCTAATTTCAGCAAAGAATCCATCGGTTCGGAATTTAATGTTGTTTGTTCCTGTGGTAGTATTTATACTTCTGGCTACTATTTATGTTGAGGGATCATTATCAAAAATTCCTGTTGCGGTTTATGATGAAGATCATACAAAACTATCGCGTACGTTGGTAGAGTTTCTTAATTCTACCGAATCGATGGAGGTTACATATTATCTGAGTTCGGAAGATAGGCTTGAAACATTTTTTCTAAACCATAAAGAACATGCTATTTTTCGGATTCCTCATGGGATGGAACGCAGCATTATGAGAGGCGAAAATGTAACTATTCAAACGCTTACTAATTCATCAAATATAATTTTTGGTAATATCCTGTTGAGGGAAGCTTATACTGTGGTTGGAACATTGTCGGCCGGCATTACCATCGAAAAACTTGTCGCAACCGGATTATCACCTAATCAGGCAATGAATCTTGCTATACCAATTGTTGTTACTGCAAAACCACTGTTCAACCCAATATATAATTACCTCTACTATTTGGTTCCGGGATTGCTGACTGTTCTCCTTCAAATGATTATTTTCTTTATTTCTACCCGATCAATAAATTCTGAATTTAGTAACGGTACTTTTAGTAGTTTGCTGGAAGTTAGTAATGGTAATGATGTAAATATTATTGTTGGTAAAAGTCTGGTATACTTATGTTTCGGACTTGCGATTTCAATGTTTATTGCAATTATATTTATGGGATTTGGAATTCCATTTATTGATAAGGAACTTGAATTACTTGTCCTGTTCGCTGTATTTATTCTTTCAAACATTGCATTGGGATTGATGTTATCATCAACTATTGATGATGAAATAATGTCGCTTGATATTGCATTTTTCTACAATTCACCGGCATTTGTATTCAGTGGTTTTACATTCCCAATGTTTGGAATGCCATTTTTCGATACATTATATGCACAGTTTATTCCATATACACATTTTTTATATGCTTTTTTTAAGGTATATCAAATTGGAACGCCATTTTCGTTTATTTCAAGCGAAATAGTAGCAATGTTGATCTTTACTATTGTGGGATTTGTTACTGCATACCTAGCACTACGAATTAGAATAAAGCAAACTATCAAAAAACAGTTATTAAAAATTGCATCATAATATGAGCAAATCCTATGGCATAAAGTCAATTTTTAGTAATGAGTTAAAACTCGTTGTCAGCGACCATAGTATATTGCTTACGGTTATAATTGCCCCACTTCTGTATGCTTTTTTTCTTGGATCAATCTATCTCAATAAGGATATCGATCAAATTAGGTTTGCTGTTGTTGATTATGATAATTCGAAAACTTCAAGAGAGTTAACAAGAATGATGTCGGCAAGCCAAAAAATTGATATGGTTGGTTATTTAGAAGATTATGATGATGGAGTTCAAAAGCTAATGAATCTTGATATACAAGGGTTTTTAATATTTACAGATGGCTTTGAAAAAGAGTTAATGAGAGGGGAGGGTACGAACCTTAATTTATATTTAAATACAACCCAGTTTTTGCCATCAAATGATCTTAATATGGCAGTTAACGAAGTTATGTTAACTGTAGGTTCTGGCATTAGATTGGAGTATTATCAAATTCAGGGAATTGTATCTCATAAGGCGATGCAGCTTATTAATCCGGTTATTGCTGAGGTAAAACCAATTTATAATGTAACCAATAGTTATGGTGGATTTTTATTACCAGGATTATTCTTTTTAATTCTACAACAAACGTTGTTAATTGGTTTGGGCGAAAGTGTTGCTCGTGATAATGAAAAAGGAATATTAAAGACCTTATTACAAAGTTCTCCCGGTGGGATAGTTAATTATATAAGTGGTAAAACAGGTTATTATTCGTTTTTATATTTGGCATACCTAATATTATTTTTTGCAGTTGTGTTTCCATTTTTTGGTCTGCCGATTGCGGGATCGATTATTTCAATTTTTATTGTGTCGATTTTATTTTTAACTACGATAATGGTACTAACCATGCTAATTGGAACTTTTGTAAAAAGCCAGGTTAGAATGATGGAGATATTAGCATTCACATCTTATCCCTTTTTCCTGCTTTCAGGATATTCATGGCCAATATCTTCTATGCCTTTACCATTGCAGTGGTTAGCTGCAACAATTCCAACAACACCAATGATGGAGGCCATGACACGCATATTTGTAATGGGTGGTGGATGGAACGATGTAATATTTCAGGTTCAACATCTTATTGTTTTATTTGTTGTATTGGTGATACTATTGATTTGGCGGTTAATGCATATACAGGGCTTAAAAAGCATATCACATGATAGTAAATTAAGTCATGTATAATTGATAATATTATCTCCAGGAACTAAGTTTATGCCACCGTGTAGCATAGAGATAAATAAAAATGTAAAGAGGGATCATAACCCAATAAGCCAATTGTGATGAATAATCGTCAGCAAGCTTTCCCCAGATCAATGGAAGTATTGCACCCCCTGCAATTGCCATAATCAACATGGCCGAACCGGTTTTTATAAAACGACCTATTCCATGCAATGCCAGAGGCCAGATTGCCGGCCAAACCAAAGCATTTGCAAACCCTAACAGGGCAACAAATGTTACTGATACCATTGGTGGAGAGTATATTGCAACTAATGAAAATATAACACCAAGAACTGCAGAAATTGACAGAGCTTTTTCTTGAGATAGGTATTTTGGGATTAACATAATTCCAATGATATATCCAATAATCATTGAAACCAATGTTAAAGAGGTGAATACTTGGGCTGTGCTGATTGGAATCCCTAGAGATATTCCATAACGTATAATGGTATCACCGGCAATTACTTCTGCACCCACATAAAGGAATAGAGCAGCAACACCCAGTATTAAATTAGGAAACTGAAAAATATTTGTTTTTTTACTTGATCTATCCATTATTTCATCATCCTGCTCCTCTTCAATTTCTGGTAGTGGTGCGTAACGAATCATAATTCCCAATAACACAAGAACAATTGTCATTATTAAATATGGAATGATAACACGAGCTGCAAGATCGTTTAATGCAACTATTTTAGCTGCCTCCTCCATTGTTTGTAATTTTTCTACGAAAACATCACCATCGTGTAGTATGAAATAGGCTAGTATTAATGGTGCCAATGCTCCCGCAACTTTATTGCAGATTCCCATTATACTAATTCGTTTCGCAGCTGATTCTCGAGGTCCGATTATTGTTACATAAGGATTTGATGCCGTTTGAAGCAAAGCTAATCCTGTTCCTAGAATAAAAAGACCAAGCAAAAAAAGGCCATAAATACGTGTTTGAGCAGCAGGAATAAACATTGCAGTTCCAACAGCCATGGTAAGCAGGCCAACCATCATTCCGTTTTTAAATCCAGTTTTCTTTAATATCCATGATGATGGTAAAGCCATAACTGTATACGAAATATAAAAGGCAAATGCAACAAATAATGCCTGGAAGTCAGTTAGTTCACAAGCTATTTTCAGGTAAGGAATTAAAATACCATTTAACCATGTAACGAATCCAAAAATAAAAAAGAATAAACCAATTATCGAAATTGATATTATGTAGGTGCGTTTGTTCAGACCGTTAGAGTCTTTAACATCATTATTTCCCATTTATTGCAAATTATTTAATTAATTACAGGATTTTAAGAAACATCAATATTACAAAAAAGTAAACTGAAATTTTGGGTATGATATTAATTTTATAAACGGTTTTATACCCTGTGTATGGAAGAGGTGAGGACGATAATTTACATGTGGAAATTTAGACTCAGCTTGCAAAAGATGCAGTTAGAAGTAATGAGTCTTCAATATCAAATATAGACTCGATCTTTTTGCGTAAACTATGTTTGGCTCTTGAAAGTTGTGATTTTGATGTATTAACCGATATGTTCATTATATCACTGATCTCCTTATGCGAGTATCCTTCGATTGTATTTAGATTAAATACGGTTTGATATCCAAAAGGTAGTTGACGAACTAGAACAAGCAATTCCTGATGAGACATTGCCGAAAGCACTTCGTAGTCGTTTGGAAGTGTTACATGAGTATTTTCAGGATCAATATCTTTGTTAAGAAGATTTTTCTTTTTGTAATAATTTAAAGCTGTGGTGACCATAATTCTCCTCATCCAGCCTTCTATAGATCCTTTTCCGCTATAGTCCTTTAGGTATTTGAATACCTTTATAAAGCCTTCCTGTAGTATATCTTCAGCATCGGTGTTATTCTTAGCATAGCGCATGCAAATTCCAAACACTTTTTTAGAATATTTTTCGTAGAAGCAAAACTGAGCATTACGATCGTTTTGTAAACATCTTGAAAGTAATTTGTCAGCTTCTGAATTAATTGTAGTTTCTGCCATAGCTTATCTGTAGTTGCAATGACAAAAATATAAAGGAATGCTTGGGATATCCCAAATCTGTTTCTACACTACTTCTACAAGAGCTCTATTTATAATAAATATAAATAATGTAAACTCTACCTAAATATATATAAATAGTTGAAAAACAAAATCATACAATTTGCGGGAACTCTACATATTGAAGTTTAGATATTTTGAAGGTACTCAGAGAGGGATTGAAGATTATCTAGATTACACTTTTTACGAAGCCTGTAACGACTCATCTCAACAGCTTTTATTGATGTATTATTTAGTGATGAAATCTCCTTCGTGCTAAGATTTAGTCTGAGAAGCGCACATAATCTTTTTTCATTATTTGTTAACGAAGGGAATCTTACTTTGAGTTTACTAAAGAAGTCATCATAAGTTAAATCAACTTTTTGTTGGAACTCCTCAATTTCTTTATTAATCTGAAGACTTTGCTGAATATGAATTGATAGTTCCTTTATCCTTCTGTTTAGTTCATCATCACTATTTGTTCTGATCTTACTTAAATCGGTTTTTAATTGTTTTAAAACTTCATTTTTTTGAACAAGGTGCAGTGCGAAATTAATCAGATCATTATCTTTATTATCAAGCTCAAGACGTAATAACTCCTGTTGGGTTTCGTGTAATTGCCTATCTTTTTGATTAATTAATTTTTCCTTTTTTACTCTGTTTCTTAGTCTGATAACCGTTAGAACTGATAAGATTATAAGAGCGATTACTCCGGATACAAGGAAATGTTGCTTAAGGTTGCTGATCCTTTGTTCACTTTCCAGTAATTCAATATCAGTGTCTTTTATTTGCAACTCTTTTTCACTTATGCTGCGAATAAAATGGGATTGTAAGTCATATAGTTCATCCGACATCTGTTTTTTAATAATAGATTCATTATATCGTGCATAAATTCGTAAATAGTTAAGCGATTTCTTATATTCTTTTTTACTTTCAAATACACGGCTAAGTCCCAATGATGCTTCTTTGATTTGTTCCCATTGTTTATTTTCAACAGCTAACCCATATGCATTTTCATATGAATGGTGTGCTTCTTCAATTTCGTCTACCTTTATATTCTCAGCAGCGATAAGTAAATATAGCTCTGATCGGCCAACAAAATCATTTATGTTTTTATATAATTCAAGACTGCTGTTGTAATACTCAAGAGCTTTTTCCTTATCACCTTGCAGACTATGAATATGCCCAATATTTTCGAAGGTTATTGCCTTTAATCTCTGATTATTGATTTCACTATTTAGCTCAGCGCTTTGATTGTAGTAGTTTAGAGCATTAGTTAAATCCCCTTTTTGCCTATATATTTCGCCAATGTTATTTAATGCTACAGCGGCTCCCAAATCGTTTTCCAGATCTTTAAAAATTTCCTTCGCATTATTGAAATAATGAAGGGCATCATCTAAATTATTTTGGTTGAAAAGAATCCTTCCAATACGGTTATAAACTTCGGCAATTAAACTTTTGTCGTTAAGCTTTACTGCATAATCAAGAGATTTCCTGTAATAGAAAAGAGTACGTTCGAAATCGTAGTTATTATTGTAATATAACATTCCCAGATTGCCATAAATACTTGAAAGCTTACGATAATTATTTAATTCTTCATAAATTTTGGCACCTATGAGATAATAATTTATTGCTGGTTGAATATAATTTTTCTTGCCATATAGCTCGCCCATTAACTCATTTGTAGCAGCACATGCATCAGCCGAATTAATTTTATTGGCGAGCGTTAATGCTTTTTTGTTGTAGTCAATGGCCAGATCTATTGATGATTGTTTTAACTGAGATACAATATCGTGATAGATATATACCTTTTCGAGGCTGTCGGTAGCCAGTGATAATTTACTTATTAAATAATTTGAGTTTGTATTCTGACCAGTAGAATAACTAATAATAAATAGCCATAATATTGCTGTTACAATATTCTTTGTTTGGCTGGTCATATGCAGTTGGTTTAAAAACGTAAGTGTTCAATAAGCATTAAATAAACAAAAATAGTTATAATTTGATACTTGATATGAACAGTTGACCTGTTGTAATTATTCGTATGGATCTGTTATTGGTATTACGTAATATTCGCCTGTACGTGGATCTTTGTAAAATTTACTATAACCATTAATACTTTCAATATTTGCATCAACAGAGCCCTTAATAAAAACGGTATTGTTTACGTCAACCTCGCCAGTAATTCGTAAAGCAGAATCAGCAACAACAACAAGAGGTGTTATGCGTGGGAAAATGCCTGCGTTTTGTAAAACGATAATCCAAACCCCAGCAACAATTAAGGCCAGTGCAGCTTTTATAAATCTTGTATCAGTCATCATTAAATTAAGTTGTGCATCTTGTTTATAGCCCATATTCGAGCATGATATTGCAAATTTAGTAAAAACAGTTTAACATTCAATAACAACTTAATCATATTAAACGAAAAGTTATGAGTTATTTCAATTAAATGCTGATGGGAACCTTCTGAGTTTCAAATTTAATCAATTTTTGCGCTGCTTCTTATATTATAATATGATAATTTAATACGCTGTAAATTGGTTAACAACTGTTAGTTAATCATCAACCTAGTAGATTTTATTACAATGTGAAGATGGTTAATTACTTTTTTATTGTATAAAATACAGCCCCATTATAACTACCAATTTTATCTCCTGTAAGTTCGTTAACGCGCATACACCCAGTATATAAGCTATCAGTAATAACAATATAATTGGCTTCAGCAATAATATTATTTGATAATTTTTCAAGTGCTATGGATGATGTATCTTTGAAAGTCCAACCTCTTCTATTCATAAAATATAAGCTGCCATTAGGAGTTAAATCATGTATAACAATAACCTTTGCATCACTTTCTATTCCTATTGATTTTATAAAATCTTGTGAATTATTAAGTTGCATACCAATTTTGGCGAGTGAATCGTTAACGTCATTATATCGATCTGTAATTTTCTCTTTTGCATAATTAAGGCTGAGAATAACTAGTATAAAAAGCGCTATTTTAACAAAAATATTATTCATAACTTTAGGAAACCTAAAGTATATTGAGCTAAATGAGCCGATAACTAAAAATATTATTGCAGGAATTAGAGCTATAAAATAATAATCGTGTGCACTAAATTGAGAGAAGAATAGAATAGCATATATAATACCACCTAAGGTTGTTGTAGCGGAAAATAATAGGATAGTTCTATTTCCATATTTTATGAAAAAAAAGCCACATATAATTATTAATCCAAAAGCATGTAGTGTACTTTCATAATAATATTTAGTATACCAGTAGTTGCTAACATAATCCCAAACATTAAAAATGTGAGATGTTTTCAAATCCCAAATAGGACTTATAGTAGTTAAAAATGAATCAACAGAATTTGCTTCATTATAATGAATAACATATATATACCATCCAGAAATAATCGTTATTGAAACTAAGAAGGCTAATATGTATGGAACAAGTTTTTTAAACTTTTTTGCTTTATTTACAATTATTTCAATTATTAGTAATGAAAGTAATGCTGCAGCCAAGTTAAGCCCGTAGGTAACTTTTATTAATGATGCTAGTGTAAAAAAGGAAACACTGATTACAAATGAACGGGTTTTATCTCTTTCTACAAAATAAATATAATAAAAATACCAACCCATAAGTGTAAGTCCCAGTGCACCGGCATCTGGTAAAAAATTATTTGTATAGTAAATTAAAATTGTAGATGAAAAAAATAGAAAAGTAAAGCCTAATGCATATACCAGATTGGAATAAACAATCATTAATAACTTGAATAAATAGTAAAATCCAAACGATACTAAAAGTATATTAAGTAGTCGTAGGATGAACTCATGTTGTCCAAATAGATGGTATAAAGATGCTGTTATGTAATAAAGTATAGGGAATTCACCTATCGCTTTTCCATCAATGCTATTTTGACTTAGTACCTGTGGTTCAAAAAATATCAAACCATTATTATAATAAGATTGGACAAACGACAGACAATCGGTTTGTCGCATGAAATGAATCGCCTGTGGTCTGTAAAACAGTATGTTGTGGTAATCCAGGAAGAAGAAAACAATCAATATTGAAATAGCAAATATTAAATCAGGAAGAATGTGTTTGATTATTTTCACTATTTTAATTAATGATTGTCTATTGAAATTTAATAAGTAAGTTTAGTATTAAATATAAGTTGAAAATCAATCAAATGTCAGTTCTTTTATTTGAGCAAGGGCTGGGGATTCATGAATATGATCAGGCTCCTCTTTTCGGCAGCTACCATCGCCAGGTGCTCCCTCACATGAACAACCTAGTTTTTTGCCAGTTTCGGAATCAACTGATGAGCATTGTTTTTTAAATTCGCCGCCTTTTTTGAAAAACATTTTTACAGCGATAGCAGCAATTGCTATTGCTAGTATTATTATAGTGAGGAATAGTAATTTTAAGTACATTTCTTTATTATTTTGATTGGCAAAAATAAATAAAACAAATAAGGAAGCGGTGTGTTTCCAAAGATTAAGAGCTTATTTTTAAGGCATAACAAATAATAGCGGTAGCAACCGAAGCATTAAGCGACTCAGGCCTGCTTGAGTTACTGCTATTGAGCAAGGGTATTGTAATTTTATTATCCACAGTTGGTAATAGCTCCTTCGAAATACCATGTGCTTCACTTCCTATTAATATAATACCTTTTTTCTGTGGTCCTATTTCATTCAATGGCTGGCCATCAAGTAATGCTCCAAAAACAGGTATACCATCAGAACGAGATTTAAGTAACTCTTCAAGATTCACATAAGCAATCTTAACGCGCGCCAGTGACCCCATTGTTGCCTGAACTACCTTTGGATTAAATGCATCAACAGTATCGCTTGAACAGAAAATATTATTGATTCCAAACCAGTCGGCAGTTCTGATAATTGTACCCAGATTCCCCGGGTCACTTATATTATCCAGTGCAATGCATAAATTTTCAGAATCTATGCTTTGTTGGAATCTGGTTTCGGGCAATTCAAATATCGCAAGCACATCTGATGGGGTTGATAATGCACTTACTTTCTTAATTTCGTTTTTAGAAATAATAGTTGCAATAACACCAGTTCTATTAATATTATGCTTATCAACCCATTCTTGAGTAGCAAACAGTTCAATTAATGGAGTATTGCTTGTAAGAAAGTCCTGAGTACCCTTAGTGCCTTCAACAAAGAACATATTATTCAATTGTCGATATTTCTTTATCTTAAGCTGATTTATAAGCTTGATCTTTGACTTGCTAAGCATCTTTTATATATAACTTTTCCAAATATGATAAATTAGCTCCGTATAACTTTTTAATGGTTATACTTTTTTCTAAAAATGAAAAAACCCCAACGCAAAGCGAAGGGGTTTCAAATGTACTTTTTTTTATAATAGGATATTATTCTCCTACTACATCAAGGCCAATTTCAACTTTAATTTCCTTGTACAATTTAATTGTTGCTGAATATTTTCCTACTTCTTTAATATGTTCTTCGTCGAAATAAATTCTCTTACGATCAATATCAAGATCTTTAGCTTCTTTTATTGCATTGGCAACCATGATTGAATTAACTGACCCAAATATTTTGCCGGATGTACCAGCTTTTACGCCAATAGTTAATACAAGATCTTTTAGTAAGTCAGCAATAGCTTCAGCTTCCTTAACAATCTTGTCTTCTTTATATGCTTGCTGTTTTTTTAATTCAGCTAATGCTTTTTTCTTTGAGTCGTTTGCAATAGTTGCAAGACCCTTTGGGATTAGATAATTTCTACCAAATCCATCTTTAACGGTAATAAGATCGTTTTTATAACCTACTCCGTTTATATCTTCTTTTAAAATTACTTCCATTTTCTTTCCCTCCTTTATTTAAGTAAATCAGCAACATAAGGCATTAACGAAAGATGGCGAGCTCTTTTTACTGCTTGCGCAACTTTTTTCTGATATTTAGTTGATGTTCCGGTTAGACGGCGCGGTAATAATTTACCTTGCTCGTTTACAAATTTAAGTAGGAAATCAGGGTCTTTATAGTCGATATATTTAATGCGACTTTTTTTGAAACGGCAGTATTTTTTCTTTTTAGTATCTACTGCTATGGGTGTCAAATATTTTATGTCTGAATTAGGTTGTGCCATAGTTCTTTTATTTAAAATTTAGAATTGTGATTAAGCTTCTTTTTCTTGTTTTGCTTTTTCCTTTTTTATTCTGCGTTTTTTCTCGTTATAAGTAATAGCATGCTTATCGAGTTTAACGGTAAGGAAGCGTAAAATGCGCTCATCACGTTTTAGTTGAAGCTCTAAATTGGCAATTAACTGTCCGTCATTTTTAAATTCAAACAAATTGTAAAATCCAGTTGTTTTTTTCTGGATTGGGTAAACAAGTTTACGTAAACCCCAATCTTCACGATGTACTATTTCTGCACCATTTGAAGTAAGGAATTCCTCATACTTTTTTACCGCTTCCTTCATCTGTTCATCAGACAAAACGGGAGTTAAAATGAAAACGGTTTCGTACTGGTTCATAATAATTTAAATTAGTTATAATATTTAATTTTCTACCCAAAAACGGGAGCGCAAAAATACAAATATATTTTGTAGTTACAACATCCTGGTAAAGAAAATTTTAGAATATGCTCTTGAATTTTTGTACAAACTTTAAGATGTAGATAAACAGGTGTTTACGAAAAGCAGGTTTATGGATTATTTAGGATTGTTTCACAAATAAATTCAGCAGCTTTACCATTACCAAAAAGTTTAGGAAAGGTAATTCCGGTTTTACTTTTTAATTTTTTATATGATTGCATGATCTTTTCCTTATCTGCATTTGCTATAATGGCAGCTCCTTGTTCAACGATTTCAACCCACTCAGTTTCTGATCGAAGTATTATGCATGGTTTGTTAAAATAGTAAGCTTCTTTTTGAACGCCCCCCGAATCTGTCATTACAAGCTTGCAATTACTTTCTAATGCAATCATATCCAGAAATGAAACTGGAGGTATCAACTTAATTTTGGGATTTGATTTTATCGACTTTAGCAATTCAGCATCCAGATTTGATTCAAGTATCTTACTCGTACGAGGATGTAATGGGATTACAACTGAAATGTTTTCTTGAGATGCAATTTCCACCAATGAACCAAATATTGCATTTAATCTTACAGGATCATCAGTATTATTATCACGATGAATTGTACTTAGTATGAAGTTATCTTTTTCCAGTTTATTATCCTTGATAATTGTGCTGCGGTTATCAGATATAGATTTGAAATACAGGCTATTATCATACATTATATCTCCACAATGAAAAATACCAGGATTATCTGCACTATAAGGAAGTTTGTTCGTTAGGCGAAAACCTTCATTTATTAGGTTGTTGAGACCGGTTGCAGTGGGGGAGAAGAGAAGAGTTGAAGTATGGTCGCACATTATACGATTAATTTCTTCCGGCATTGATTTATTGAACGATCTTAAGCCTGCTTCAATGTGAACAATGGGGACATGTATTTTGGAGGCTGCAACAGCTCCGGCCAAGGTTGAATTTGTATCACCATATAGAACCAAATAATTAGGTTTGTTTTCAAGTAATATTGTCTCAATTCCCACAATCATTTCAGAAGTTTGTTTGGCATGTCCGCTGCTGCCTACATTTAAATTATAATCGGGCTGAGGTATGCCCAGCTCATCGATAAAAACCTGCGACATGTTAGCATCGTAATGCTGCCCTGTGTGTACAATAATCTCTTGTATTTGATCGGGAAAATGGTTTTTAATAGCCCTGCTTATTGCAGCTGCTTTAATTATTTGAGGACGTGCGCCTATTACTGTTACAATTTTTATCATTGGATAATTGGTTATTGCCTGCCTGCCGGCAAAGGCAGGGATAATTGGTCATTGGATTTATTCACTAATCACCGTTCACTATATCATCGATTCGTCTGCGAAACTAAAATAATTATCGCTACCAACAATTATGTGGTCAAGAACATTTATCTCTAAAGTTTTGCCTGCTTTTGAAATTGTTTTAGTGAGCTTAATATCATTATCGCTGGGTTTCAGATTATTTGAAGGATGGTTGTGAGCTAATATTATTGATGAACTATTGTTTTCGAGTGCTAACTTGAAGATCTTTTTTGGATCAGCCATTGTGCCTGATAATCCCCCTTCACTGATATTTATTTTTTTAATTATCTGATTGGCTCTGTCAAGTAACAAAATCCAAAATTCCTCGTGATTCTTATCGCTTAACTCAGCATAGATAACATCAAAAACATCTTTACTCGATTTAATTTTCGTTGATTTCTGAATTACATCATCTGCACGTCTTCTTCTCCCAATTTCAAGTGCTGCAATAATAGATATTGCCTTAGCAGGCCCAATTCCATTAAACTTACAAAGCTCAACCACACCAAGTTTTGATAGTTCAGCAAGATTATTATTAACTGAACTAAGAATGCGTTTAGATAGTTCCACAGCCGATTCCTCTCTATTACCAATTCCAATTAAAATTGCAATTAATTCGGCCTTACTTAGCTGACCTTTGCCTTTAATAAGTAGCTTTTCACGAGGTCGGTCATCCTCAGCCCATTGGCTTATCGGTAGTTTTTCTTTCATAGCAATTGGGTTTAACGATATAAAAGTAAACAAAAAAAGCCCCGATACTATTGTATCAGGGCTACTTAATTTATTTTTAAGCAATTACCTAGGCTAAGCCGTTGGCGTACTTTGTAATTCTTGACTTGATATTACCAGCTTTGTTTTTGTGGATAACTCCCTTTTTTGAAAGCCTGTCAATCATTTCGTACATCCTTGGTAAAGAGTCTGCAGCTTCTTTTTTGTCAGATAATAATCTGAATTTTCTAACAGCATTACGCATTGTTTTTGCATAATAACGATTACGCAGCGTTTTTACTTCTGTTTGTCTGATTCTCTTGATTGCTGATTGATGATTAGCCATATTTCTATTGCGTTTACATTGTTATTTTCGGGCTGCAAAAATAGATAAATATTTAATATAAAAAAACAAAAGTCTTTTTTTTGTTAATTTATTAATTTTCCGAGCAGCGTTGGTTCGCCTTTTTCGATTAGTTTGTAAATATTAACATTGTAGAAGGTGTTTGTTTCCAAATCGGTTTCTTCAATTATCACGGGTAAATAATGTTCTCCAAATCCTCTGGCATATCCATTTTCAAGAATTTTTTGAACAAGAACCCTTTGTTGTTTTCCGATAAACTTATTGCGATGTTCTAATCTGGTTTTTTCTGAAATCTTTCTGATTATTTCACCTCTCCGATTTTTTTCCTTTTCATCCACATGATTAGGAAGTCTTTCGGCTCGCGTTCCTTTTCGTACTGAATATTTGAATGTATGTATATGGCCAAAACCAATTGACTTAGCCATCTCTACTGTTTCCTGAAACAGTTGATCAGTCTCGCCCGGAAAACCAACAATAATATCTGTAGTTAAGCTGAAATCAGGGTAAAGTTCCTCAAGTTTGTCAGCCATTTTCTTAAATAGTTTGGCTGTATACATTCGCCTCATCTTCAGAAGGATTTCTTCTGACCCACTTTGCAAACATATGTGCATATGAGGAGCAAGTTTTGGATGTTTAAAAAGCCGGAAGAAGCTATCGGTATAGCCATCGGGTTCAATGGATGAAATGCGAATTCTAAAATCTCCCGGAATCTCAAGCATTTGCTCTACCAGCGATTCAAAGTCAGTACCTTCATAACTATATCGACCAATATTTACACCTGTTATAATGATTTCTTTGTATCCAAATTCAACAACTTTGCGAATGTTGTTTAGAACGTCTTTAACGGGTCTACTTGTTGCTCTCCCTCTTACTTTAGGAATTATACAAAATGTGCAGAAATTATCGCAGCCATCCTGGATTTTTATAAAACTCCGGGTATGAAAAGTTTCTTCCGCTGGTTCATAATTAAATAAATCCTTTTGAAAGTCTTCATCACTAACACTCTTACCATTAAAATGAGCCTCCGCTATTGAAAGCACGGATGTTTTGTGATCATTATCAACCACATAATCGATGTTCTCATTTTTTTCGAGTTGTTCTTTATAGTTAGTGGCCATACAGCCTGTTACTATGGTAATTCCATCTTCTTTTTTGCGACCTGCCTGATTTATAACTCTTCGGGATTTCTGATCGCTCATACTTGTAACTGTACAAGTGTTAATCACATAAACATCAGCCTTTTCCGAAAAATCCACTATTTGATAGTCTTTTTTTGCAAATTCAGATGCCAGAGAATCCGTTTCAAATAGATTAAGACGGCATCCAAGGGTTTTAAAAGCTATTTTTTTAGTCATATTGTGGAAGCTTGTTAGTTGTTTATTAGATCTCCTTCGATTGAAAGAGGCGCAGCGGATGTAATTTTAATGTTTACAAATTTACCAACGAGGTCTTTGTTGTCTGAAGCAAATCTAGCCACAATCCTACCTTCGGTATAAGCTGATAAATATCCCTGCTTTCTATCGTTTCCTCTTACTAAAACTTTTAGAGTTTGGCCGATTAGATTTTTATTGTATGCAGCGGTGTATTTTGTCATCTCCGATGTTAGGATATGATATCTTTCCTTCTTTTCATCTTTTTGTATGTCATCAGCCCATCTGGAGCTTGTGGCTCCGGGACGTGGTGAGTATTGAGCAATGTAGGCCATGTTATATTTAAATTCTTCCATGATCATCCGCGTATTCTCAAACTCTTCCTCAGTCTCTCCGGTAAATCCAACAATAATATCAGTAAAGAGAGTGGCTTGTGGGATAAGTCTTCTGATGGTGCTAACTATTTCACGATATTTTAGCATTGAGTGATTACGGTTCATCCTGATAAGAACCTTGTCGTCGCCTGATTGCACAGGAAGATGAATTTGCTTGGCTAAACAATCATATTTTGCTACCATCTCGATTACTTCATCCGACATATCCCGTGGATGTGGTGATGTAAAATACACCCAAAAATCTTTTACGGATTGATTACCATATTCACCAATTTCTTGAAGTAACTCGGCAAAACTTATCTCATTTCCTTTTTTGTCAAGCCCATAGGAATTTACGTTTTGACCTAGTATGGTGATTGATTTTACACCCTTTTCCACAAGGTTTTTAAGCTCGGCCATTATCTCTGATGAAGGGCGCGAAACCTCACGTCCACGAGTATAAGGTACTGCACAATATGTGCAGAATTTATCACATCCATTTTGGATTGGGATATATGCTTCAACACCAGAACCATATTTTGGTTCAATATGCCAAAAATCCTCGATACCAACCTCAGGTTTCTTTAGTGCTGTATTCTTGATAGAAGGTATTTGAACCGGATTAAGCTTAAACCCGGCAGGATTAGGATTGCTGGTTTCTTTAGTTTCTACATTGTTTAATTCGGGATAGATACCTTGCATTCCGGCAGGAGTAACAATCCCGTATTGACCAATCATTTCGTGTAATTCAGGAAGCTGACTCATGGTAAATACCATGTCGAAAAGTTTTAAAAATTTTTCTTTATCGGCAGGTAATACACATCCGGAAACAAATGTTAGTAGGCTTTTCTTATTTTTCCATTTATTCCATACATTCACCATGTTATAAACCTTGTCGATTCCTTTTTGGCGAACCGAACAGGCAATAACTCCAATTATATTTGCTTCTTCTGGCTTATCTGTTTGAATAAACCCTATATCTTCAAGTACTTTTTGAACACGCTCTCCATCGCTAATATTCATTTGGCACCCTAGCTGTACAATATGATATTTCATCTACTTGTTATTTTGAAAAAGCAATATCAAAAATATACTTCGGCATGAAGCTGACTGCCAGGAATCCCCTTTTTTTCGAGTAAATCCATTGCCTCTTTTATCATTTTGAAATTGCCACAAAAATAACAAATTGTATCTTTGTCGAATGTGTTATTACTGATGTAATCCGTAACCCTTCCGCTAAATTCACAATCAAGATCTCGTGATGCACATCTAATATATCTATCTGGATGATAGGAATTTTTCCCGTATGCCTCATCACATGTTCTAATTCCGTGCAATATTTTATAGTCAAGATTGGGGTTGGTTCGTACCATACTGTGGAAAGGAGCAATTCCGGTTCCACTTGCAATGAACAAGAAACTACCTGTCTCAATTTTGTCCTTATTCAGCCCGAAGAAACCAAGTGGGCCTTCAACATTTAACATGTCGCCAGGAACTAGGTTTTTAAGATGTTTAGAAACAGATCCATCACTTACTTCCTTTATAAGTACTTCCAAATATTCATCTTCAACGCCACTATATATTGAATATTCACGTTGATCAGTATCGTTAGCTTTTCCGAGTAGTATGTGTTGTCCTGCATCAAATTTCAAGTCATTTTTCTCAACTCTGAGAATATATGTTGATTCGGTTAGGTTTTCTATATTTATAAGTTTGTGTAAACCGGTTGTTTGCATTATATAATGTTAGTTAATTCTAATTGGTAATATATAGTAATTTGTAGATCTAAGTAATCAATAATCAATAATCAATAATCAATAATCAATAATCAATAATCAATAATCAATTAATTGGGTCGGCAAAAGTAAATAATTTTTACTAATTATAGTTTAGGTGACTTATTGTATAACCATACAGATAGTTATATCAAAAAAGGCTACAGGTGTAATGACTAATTAAAACTCCAGTTCTAACTGAGGAGGATCTTTTTTATCAATAACCGGAGGTTTCTTTTCTTCTTTCTTTTTATCAGAAACGAGAGGTTTATCTATCTTTGGTTCATCGTCTGTGATTTCTGAATCTACGATAGTAACATCTTCTATATCTGTAAATTCATCTTCAATTTCAGTATCAACTTCCTCATCTATTTCCTCTTCATTATTAGGAGCGGTGTAGGGTAGTGGATCGATTAATTTTAATTTACGTAGCTCATGAACAGAAAGCCGTTTACCCTTAGCTTTATAACTTTTTACGGAAATAAAATCAGCAAGGGGAATCACCTCTACTTCAGTTTGGCTACTTCCACTCTTTTTTATTTCAAATTGTAGTCTTGGAAGATGATCAAACGAATATGTAATTAGTTTCGACCCTTTTTCTTCACCAATAAAGTTAATAATCTTGTTTAGCGGTGTATTATCGGCTATTTGAAATCTTTTTACATAATAGAGTTTCTGTTCTCCATCATAATATACGGCTGTAATTATACTATCGGGATCAAACAATGCTACTTCAATCATATTATCTTCAAAATGTGTTGATAGATCATATCCGGTCAGTTTCAAGTCTCCTGTATCCATAATGCTAATAATCCTATCATCACCTTTAAAAGCACCAATAAATAAACCTCTTTCGTCAGAGTTCAGCCTACGAACGGTATCATCATACCATATATTTCTTGCACCAAGGGTTGATATACCCTCTTCCCTTTGCACAATATTTTTTATGGAATGCTTAGTTATAATATTTCCCCTGGAACCTCTTCCCTTGATGGCAATTTCGCTAAAATCAAAATCGAAATTAAGTTTCTTCAATTTTGGTTTAGCTCGCAGATTTATCTTTATTACTTCGGCTTCACCATTTGGGTTTGCGGTGAAATAGATCACCTTAGAATCTTCGGTACCTATTGTTAAATCATATTCTTTATCACGTGTTACACCCACAACGGCAAAACGTTTTACGTAACAGTTTCCACGTTTTCCATTTTGATAAATCATGTTGTAAATGGTACGATCGTCACTCTTTTTAAATATATCAACATGTATAACACCTTTGCCTATAAATACTTTAGGAGCAACCTTTATTACAATCATCGTTCCATCCGATTTAAAAACTATTGCATCATCAATGTCGGAGCATTCGGTAACATATTCATTTTTTTTAAGGGCTGTACCTATAAATCCTTCTTCCCTGTCGATATATAATTTTGAGTTAGCAACGGCAACGTTAGATGCGTTGATTGTGTCGAAATTCCGTATCTCAGTTTTACGTTCCTTACCCTTGCCGTGTTTCTTTTTTATCTGCCTGAAGTAGTTTATAGCATAATCAATTAAATGTGCAAGGTGATTGTTTACTTCACTCATTTCTTCTTCAACGGCTTTTATCTGATCATTAGCTTTAAATGCATTGAATTTAGAAATTCGTTTGATCTTTATTTCCGTAAGCCTTACAATGTCATCTTCTATTACCTCACGTCTAAGTAGTTTCTTAAAGGGATCCAAACCTTCATCGATTGTTTGGATTACACATTCCCAGGTTTCGCATTCTTCAATTCTAAGGTATATTCTATTTTCGATAAAGATTTTCTCTAAAGATGAATAATGCCATTGATCCTCAAGTTCTCTAAGCCTAATTTCAAGTTCTGATTTTAGTAGATGTACCGTATGATTAGTATTTTGCTTCAGGATTTCCTTTACGGAAATGAAATGAGGTTTTTGATCAATTATAATACACGAGTTGGGAGAAATACTGACTTCGCAATTTGTAAATGCATAGAGAGCATCAATGGTTTGATCGGGTGATACACCGGGTGCAAGTTGAATTGCTATTTCAACGTTTTCGGCAGTATTATCATCAATCTTTTTTATTTTAATTTTCCCCTTGTCGTTTGCAGAAACGATTGAATCAATTAAAGAAGATGTAGTTGTGGAAAAGGGAATCTCGTTTATTATGAGAGTTTTTTTATCGACCTGTGAAATTTTAGCTCTAACCCTTACTTTACCCCCTCTGATGCCATTATTGTATTTTGAAAAATCAGCCATTCCTCCCGTTAGAAAGTCGGGTAATAACTCAAAGTTCTTTTCTTGCAAATAAAGAATGGATGCATCTATAAGTTCAATGAAATTATGAGGAAGCAACTTAGATGCTAAACCAACCGCAATTCCTTCAACACCTTGTGCCAATAACAATGGAAATTTTACAGGAAGCGTTACGGGTTCCTTGTTACGGCCATCGTACGAAGATTTCCAAACAGTTGTTTTTGGATTGAAAACCACATCTTTAGCAAATTTTGATAAACGTGCTTCAATGTATCTGGGAGCGGCTGCTCTGTCTCCCGTAAGGGTATTACCCCAGTTACCCTGCATGTCGATCAGTAGTTCTTTTTGTCCTAACTGAACAAGAGCATCTCCAATTGAGGCATCACCATGGGGGTGAAATTGCATTGTATGACCGATGATATTAGCAACTTTGTTAAATCTACCATCGTCTAACCTGCTCATCGCATGAAGGATACGTCGTTGCACAGGCTTAAGTCCATCATCAACTTCAGGTACTGCACGTTCCAGTATTACATAAGAAGCATAATCCAGAAACCAATTCTGGTACATGCCACTTAAGTGTGTAGCTTTATGTCCTTCTTCCTGATTTGGTTGTTGATCATCTACCTGATCATTGGCTTCCTCTACCTCACTCATGTTTTATTTCAATTCTTTTTTCTAATGATTATTTTTGCAATGCTTAAATGATTGAATGCATCATTCATTCATTGCACATTCACACATTGCCTCATTCACTCATTGTTATTTCCAATATCTCAACACTAATATTTCCAATAAAATTACTGAGAGTGCGAAAATAATAAATAGCTTCCAAAAATCACTCTCTTTTTGAAGAGCGTTAATAACTTCCTTATAATTTGGATCGATTACATTTAGCACACTTGCATTTTTCAACTTTGATTTATTGCATAATTCATCAAGCTGTTGTATATCGTAAAATTCCATTTCTGATTCATCACGATTATAATTAAATGCCAATAAACTTATTACAGAATCCAGCAACATTAGCTTGTAGTATCCCTTTTGAAGCTTTATGTTATCAAGGAACAGGTTTAGCTCTTCATTTTGAATCTGTTGCATCGGAATAACAGGTTGGTTGCTTTGATTTGAAATAAGTGAAAAGGGGGTTTCGGAAAGTTCTAAATTACTAATTGATATTTTAATATTATCATCTTCACCAAGTATATAATACAAATTTTGTTCCGAGCCACGTTTTGATGCAATGCCATGCATTATAGGAGAGAATAGAAGTTGGGAAGTAAAATCTCCATATTGATTACCAAGGCCAACTGAAAGTATATATAATTGTCCTGAACCAATTTCTTTTTTTGAAAGAAAATCATCGCCCGAAAGCAAACTTACAAGTGTTTCAACGCCGGAATTTGTAGGGAATTTATAACTATAATGCCTTGAAATGGTTGGCAGTTCAGCATTTTGAGGTACTTTAATTATTGATTCAGAAAATAGTCTATTCGATAGTTTTAATCGGGTAATGCGAGTTGATAGTGTATCTATACCTACTAAATTTCCTGCATTCATACCAGATAAAAATATTGAAATTTCATCAGAATATTCAGATGATGGCGGGATAAATAATAAGTTTCCTCCGTTAGAAATATATTGTTTAAATTGAATTATTGAACCGGAAGAGAAATCAGGTAATTCATTAATTATGATCAAATCATAGTTGCTTAGCTGGCCAAATTCGATTGCTCTATAATTCATTGTCGAAACATTGAATATTTTGTCTGAAGAATAGAATTTCCTTAAATAATCTTTGTTTCCGTTTTTTGGTAATCTATTTTCTTCGATTATCAATATTTTTATATGTGGAACAACATTGAAAGCGAAATGCATTTTATCGTCAAACGTTATTGGAAAATCTTCAATTTCAATAGCTCCGGTATTCCAGCCAGATTCAGTGGGTTTAAAATTAAGGGTAACCTGTTTTGTTGAACCTGCAACAATATCGATTCCCGCAACAGCTTTTTGCTGATCATTTATTGACAGTTTAAGTGGCACTTTTTCATAATCAGTATCTGAATCATTATTAATCCATACTTTTAATTCAACATTGCTACCTGTCATTAATTCAGAGCTAACAATGTAGCAACTGTCAATATAGATATTCTTATTTTGAAGTTGTTGAATAGGAATGAAGAAATAGTTATTGGTGCTATCAGCAGGAAATGAAAGTATATCTGATGAATTAACCTGAAAATCAGAGAACAGATAAGTTTCACAATCGGTAATATTATTGTTAAGGAGTATCCTGTTGCGCATTACGATTACATCTGATAATTTCTTTGTCTCAGACGATATTTCTAGTTTTTCGAGTTCAGAAGTGGCTGCTTCTTTACCCAGTAAGCGTAATAAATTGCCGTCATTATTATTTGATAGGATAATAAAGTTGCTATTGTCGGCAGATTGTTCAATAATCTGTAAAGCTTCTTGTCTCGCATTTTCAAATAGACGGCCGGCTGATCCTTCAGCCATCATACTATATGAATTGTCGACAAAAAATGTAATTGTACCAGAGTCGGAAGACTGTTTAGCATCATTCTTAAGTTCTGGTCCGGCAAGAGCTAATACAATAAATAAGATGGCAAGCATCCTAAGTATTAGTACAACAATATGTTTGAGTTTCTGCTGTTTACGTGTTGTTATGGTGATATTCTTTAATTTACTAATATCACTGAAGTACATTTTTTTATGCTTCCTGAAATTAAACAAGTGAATAATTACCGGTATTGAAAGAGCCATTAGCCCATACAAAAATTCAGGACGCAGAAAAAGCATTGATTAGTTTTGAATGTTTATGATGATGGTGTTGTTAGGTTGTCAGGTTTTAATCTTTAAAGTTAATATTAAACCTGACAACCCGAAAACTGTTATTTTTCTACAATTACAATCTTCTCAATCTTGTCACCTTCACGAATATTGTCAATAACATCAACTCCTTCATAAACTTTTCCGAAGCATGTGTGATTGCGGTCAAGATGAGCTGTATTCGAACGTGAGTGACAAACGAAAAACTGTGATCCACCTGTGTTACGTCCGGCATGAGCCATTGATAGCACTCCTCTGTCGTGATATTGATTGTTGCCATCAAGTTCACAATCAATTGAATATCCAGGGCCACCGGCACCAGTTCCATCAGGGCAACCGCCTTGAATAACAAAATCAGGAATTACTCTATGGAAATTAAGACCATTATAATAGCCTTTTTCAGCAAGACTTATGAAGTTTTTAACTGTTTTTGGAGCATCTTTTTCGTAGAATTCAACTTTCATTACACCTTTTGGGGTGTGTATTTCAGCATGTTTCATATTATCGTAATTTTTATAAAAATTTTAGAATTTGCAAAAATACAATCTTTATTATTAATTTTATGGAAAAATAGAGTTTTGGGATATGTGTTTTGTGTTTTGGGTTGGGGTTAGGCATTGAAGATGAGTTTTCCTTTTAGAAGTAGGACCAGGTTTTAAAAATGTATACTATTATGAATACTGAAAGAGTTGCTCTTGTAACAGGAGCTTACGGTAAAATTGGTAAGGCTATTGCCGAAATAATTGCTTTGAATGATAATATTAAAGTCGTATTAATTGGTAGAAATGAAACAAAACTTGTTGAAACCGTTTCTGAAATAAAGAGGATAACACTAAATCAACAGATCAGTTATGAGGTTGTTGACTTATCAAGCAAGCAATCCATAGAGGAATTATCTCAGAAATGGATAGGGCCACTACATATTCTAATTAATAACGCTGCTACTACACCACGTCAAAGACTTGAATCGGCTGAAGGTATTGAAATGCAATTTGCCACTAATGTATTGGGTTATATGTGGATGATGAAAACTATGGGCAAGCATATGATTGGTGTGCATAATGCAAGAATTGTTAACGTAGCAAGTTATTGGACCGGTGGTCTTGATCTTAATGATGTTGAGTTTAAAAACCGGCATTATAATAATGATGAGGCATACAGGCAATCGAAGCAGGCAGATCGAATGTTGTCATTTGCGTATTCTCAATTATTGAAAAAAAATGGAATAGCAGTAAATTCCTGTCATCCCGGAGATGTAAATTCAACTCTAAGTAATAACCTTGGATTTGGGGGTCACGAGACACCCAGGCAGGGTGCCGATACTCCATCATGGTTGGCCATAAGTGATCAGGTAACAGGGAAAACAGGATTGTATTTTGAAAACAAGCGGGAAGTTTTATGTAGATTTTCTTCAAATAAAAAACAGGTTCAACAGCTACTTGAATTATGTGAGAGTTACTAATCCATAAACTTATTGCTACGTATCTGTGTTTTATGAGTATTGTTTCAGCAAAAAATATATCATTAATAGTGAAAAGCTCAATGAATCACAAAAAATATTGTCCTGTAATCAGCTGCATAACAGGTATTAAATACAATTTTGATTTTTTTTTGAATCCTAGGGTATTGGATTTCCAAAAAATATTACTTTTGCCCCCGGAGAGTTGGCAGAGTGGTCGAATGCGGTGGTCTTGAAAACCATTGATCCTTCGCGGGATCCAAGGGTTCGAATCCCTTATTCTCCGCATAAGGAAACCCGCAACGTGAGTTGCGGGTTTTTGTTTTTTAGGGAGAATTCAAACTCGTTTGAAATTCTACATAAAAAACAAAAACCAAGAATCCTCGACAGAGGATTCGGGTTTCTATGCATGCCAGGCATCCCCCTCTGGGATCATCGCAGATAATCCCTCTTGTTTGCAATTCGACTGAAAAAACAAAACACCAAAATCTTCGATAGAAGATTGTTGGGTTTCGCTCTGAACATCCCCCTCTGGGATCAACGCAGTTAATCCCCATTGTTTGCAATTCGACTGAAAAAACAAAACACCAAAATCTTCGATAGAAGATTGTTGGGTTTCGCTCTGAACATCCCCCTCTGGGATCAACGCAGTTAATCCCCATTGTTTGCAATTCGACTGAA
>FLOH01000783.1_pt1 | contig 58071 bp, 43 predicted proteins | sample 756751 | NCBI WGS metagenome assembly FLOH01 (sample SAMEA4026879, study PRJEB14308) | marine metagenome | biome: coastal water; material: water | depth 74 m
ATATTCACGCGTTGCCACGCGCACTTCGATTTGAATGCTCTGTAGTAAAACATCCAGCTCTGCGCGAGCAGCACGAACACCTGCACGCCCCGCACTTTCCAAAGCTGACGTCACGCCACCATCGGCAAGGGTCCAGTCAAACGAGGCGCCAATGCTCCCGCTTCCTCGATCCATCTCTAGTAGTGGCGATCCACCGTCAAGCCATCCGCTCGCATAGGCACTTAGCTTAGGACCACCTGAGAGTTCAGCTGCGCCAAGGGCGGCTTCACGAGCGTGAATCACCTCGCGCAAAGCACGCACATCGGGGCGATTGCCCAGCGCTACCTCTTCGAGTTCCGAGAGATGACTCAAGTCGATGGAGTCCATCCAAAGCTGAAGTCTCGCATCGTGGGAAGCCAGCGAGAAATCAAGCTCAAAACCCGAGCTCCCAGCGCGCCCGAGACCAAGCAAAACCTGCAAACTATCCGCTGCCAAGCGCTCCGCAGACACGGCAACTAAAGCGGCCTCCGAGACGGACTCTAGGCGCGCCTCAAGGGAAAGCACCTCGCTTCGCATACCAGTTCCAGCTTCTAGCCGTACCCGCGAGACCTCCAAAGCACCCGTAGTCGATTGCCGGCGCTGTTCAGCGGCAAGCCCCAGTGCACGCGCCTCAAGAGCGCTCATGAAGAGAGCCACAACACGACTCTCGATGGCGAGCTCAACTCCAGTCACTTGCGAGGCGGCCGCTGTGCGCCCAGCGACCGCTGCCAACTCTTGCGCAGTACGAAAACCGCCGTCCCAAAGCACTGTACTCGCCCGCAAGTTTGCCGAGGAGTGTGCCGTCCAGGGCGTGTCACCCAAACCTCCCGAGATGTCGAGCTCGTGCGCATTTAACTCGCCCATAAAGGCCATCGCCGGATTGTTTGTATCCGAAATGGAAACACCCAAGTCCACCCGTAGCCCAAAGGCCGCTCGAGCCATTGCTATCGCAGCATCAGCTTGAGCAACATGCGCCCGAGCAACGGCCAGTTGGGGCGAGACGTGGGAGCTCGCGGAGAGTAGCTCAGCTAATGACCAAGGGCCTTCCGGGCGCTTTGGTGGGGCCGTCGAGCCTACAAACACGGAGTGAGCTTGCAATGCCGGCCTTACGTAGGGTGCGCGGGTTGCTACATCTAAAGACCGACACCCCGTGACGACAACGACAACGACCGCGGCAAAACCCAAGGCAGGACAAGGTGGACGTGTGATTCGCTGGCGGGAGCGACTTGTTGATTCGAAGTTCATAGGCTATGATTTCTATATGCCGCAAAGAGCATATTCCAACGGGGGAATATGTCAAGTTCCCTTCCCTGCCTATTCCGTCACAATGTCCAACCGAAAGCGCGCACTACCTCCGGAAAGTCTCCAACTTGCCGCAGAGCGCTTCAAGGTCCTCTCAGATCAGACCCGCTTGTCGATCTTGCAATGCCTGCGAGGCGGCGAGAAGACGGTTGGAGAGGTCACTGTAGCTGTGGGCGCAAGCCAACCGACAGTGAGCAAGCACTTGGCGATCTTAGCTGGAGCCGGGATGATTGCCAGGCGCCAAGATGGCAACCGAGTCCTTTGCAGGATCACTGACCCTGTCGTGTTTAAACTGTGCGATCTGGTCTGTGGAAACCTTGGCGGGGAAACCTAGCGGGATCCCCCAAGTTTTCCCGTCAAGCGGGCCGTACCATTCCCCATAACCGTGCGCCAGAAGGCGCCTGCGAGCGCAGTAGGCGGCACTCCAACTGAATTTCATCGTCAAGTCCACGATGGTAGCGAACGCGAGCCGTCAGGGCACCGGGTGAACCCGCCGAGTGCCAATCTCCAAATCGACGCTCCAAGACCTCACGGTCATCGAGGTCGATTTTGGCCATCAACGCCTCTAGTTCAAACAGGGAGCCGCGCGCGGCAGTTCCAAAAATGTTGGTTGGGTCCCCTTGAAATTGTAAGACGCCCTCAACAACCTCAAAGCAAAGAGCATCGCCGAGCAAACGGGCCAAGCCTTCAATCCCACGCTCAGAACGCTCCAATCGCGCCTCTAGCTCGTGAGCTCTAGCCTGCTCAATGCAGCGACCGATCATCTCGGTCAGAACTACGGCAAAATCCATGGATGAGCTGCACCATGATTCGTCATCAAAGCTGCCCTCAAAGGAACAGAATCCCCAGGTGTGCCCCTGTACAAGAATCGGTGCGATCAACGAGCCCGTGGAGACCTCCTCAAACTCGTGGATACGCCCAGGCTCTAGAATGCGCCGCCTCTCAATAGCTGCAAAAAATGCAGGCGCGTCTTTCCGGTCGAGTTCGCGCATTGGGATGTCAGGAAAGACATTGCCGCTAAACGCCCGCTCATAGGATTTGTCATCCACAAGAGTCCAGAGGCTCACGCGCTTGCACGCAAGCGCCATAGAGGCTTCCGAGCAGAGAGTGTTGGCAACCCCTTCTAGGTTGCCTTTTATGAGATCGGGGTGCCGAGAGAGCAGGTTCAGAACGCGGCGCCTCGCACGGTCAGACTCCTCTTGTCGCCTAGGGTTCCTCACCTCGGTGGCCTCACCTGCAAGCGAACTCGGACGCATGGTTCCACCGGGAACGCCTATTGACTTACGGTCTGGATTTGGGCTCATGAAGGATTTCGCTTGGGGATCGTTACCAAGTGGCGGCAATCGCAGGTCGCGATCACTGGGCTTGATTGGCTACATGGAGTAGTTCGGGCACATGACTAAATACACGCCCGATTTCTCGTTGAATACAAATATTATGGATGAGGACTTCGTTAGTTTCGCCAACGGACTCAACAGGATCCCAATAATGAGACTTGCCTTTCCATATCCCTAGTGTTCTCCGGCTGCATTTCCCCCAATCTAAATCGAGTCAAGGAAACGTAATTGGGACAACCTAACGTATTGCGTGGGTCAATTGGGCGCGGGGAACAGTAGCGCCAACTCCCAATCGGTTCAAGGAAAAGGGGTAACCGTGGGAGGCACACGTCGGCACCGCTAGCCGTTGGGAGACAAAGCCCCCTTTGAGCATGCGAGAAGGTTAGGGGCGAGACCGTGGAAGCGGCCTTCCTGGCCGCTGAGCACGGCTCGATCCTAACCAACGCTGCAGGGTCGAAGAGGGCGAAGTCGAGTAGGGCCGTTAGCAACGGACTGCTAGGGTAAATACCTTGCGATGTGCGAAGACAGCCACAGCACCACGGGCGCGGGGAGTTTGGCCCAGGTGTCCCTAAGGACAGCGGTCTTAGGATTCGAAGGCGTAAAGCTGGGAAGTCCCTTGTCCATGATGAGTAGGTAGCGGTAGCAGAGGGATTCGGCCTCAAACCCTTGGCGAGTCTTGAAGGACATCGCCCCCGAGTCCTTGCGACTCCGACCGAAGTCAAAGCGTTTGAAGCCCCTCTCGACGGCCCACTCCTGGAGAGCCATGTACATAAAGTTACTTGCGCTGTATTGCCGATCGGCACCTTCGGCCGTACCCGCGTAATACGCGAGCAACGTATCCCCATAGGCAAACGTCATGACAGCAGCCAGCGCTTCTTTTCCACGCCTAACCAGGTGGACCTCCGCGTCGGGCCCAAACTCGTTTAGCATTTCCTTAAACAACCGCGGGGGCATGCAAGGGGAGCCAAGGTTGTGCTTGTTCCGCAGGAAGAGTCGAAAAAGGTCATCGACAAACCAGCGTCCCTGCGAAAGCTCGAGCCCGTGAGTTTTACGGGCTTTGCGCGCTTCAGCCCGTGCCTTCTTTGGCATACCCGCCAAGACTTCCTCCACCTTGGAAGGCAACTCATGCTCGAACGTAACGTACAGATTGCCTTCCGCAATATCCTTGGGGGCAAGTGCCCGCGTCGGCGTACCTTCGAATGCAAGGGGCCCCCTAGATCGAATCTCCACTCGGCCAGCGCGCATGCGGCGGCCAAGCTTGTCAGCTGCACTCATAAGTGCCGCTTCGATTTCGGGCGTGGCCCCAACCGGGCCTCCGTAAACAGCAAACGGGACAGAGATAAGGTTGCGTCCACCAAGAAGACGCGGGCTCTTCATCAAAGGGAGAACGCCCACGACACGCCGCTCTTCACCAACACCGCTGCTCCAGGCCAGCAGGTCCTTACGCTCGTGACGAAAGACCCGCTCGACTACCTTTTGCCACCCCGAGAGGTGAAAGAAAGAGCCGCGGGAGTGGGAGCGCACAAAAAGATCACGGGCCACATCGTCTGTAGCCTCACTCTCCAAAATTTCAAAAGCCGTCATTCCCAAATCCGCTCAATGCGGTACTCCTTTAAGTTTCGTGCCTGGGAGAAAATGATGATCTCCCCCACTAGGCCGAAGCCGATAATTTGAACGCCGAGAACGATCAGCAAAACGGCGATTAGAAGCAGTGGGCTTCCTGCGACTCCCTCATGACTGAGCAGCTTCTGTACACCAAGGTAGGTTGCGAGCACGATCCCGGAGAGGGTGATCACACCACCCAACGTTCCAAAAAAGCGCAACGGCTTGAGCGTGAACTTCGTTAGGAACATGACCGCGAGAATGTCGAGCAGACGTCTGACGTAAACGCCGAGACCAAAAAATCCTGCGCGACCCCACTCCTGCAAGTGGCGCACCTTGACTTCAACCACACGATAACCTCGACGGAAGGCTATCACGGGTAAGAAGCGATACATGTCTCCGTAGATCACGACGTCTTCCAACACCTCGCGGCGGATCACCCGGAAGTAGCAGTTCAAGTCGTGAAAGCGCATTCCGATGATCAGCCGGATAACCATATTGAACAGGACGGATTGCGCCCGGTTCAAGAGCGGGTCCACACGCGGGTAACGCCATGGGGCGACGAAATCGGCACCGCGATCAATCTCGTCCAGCATGTCTCCGAGTTCAATGGGATCAATCTGCACGTATTGCGGGGACGTCACAATAATGCGGCCAAGTGCTTTCTCCACGGCAGCGGAGAGGCAGACGGATTCACCGAATGCATTCTTGAAAACAATGGTGCGAACTCGACGACCGAACTCTTCACGAAGGGTTTCAACTTGCTCCCATGCTTCGCCCTGTACGCCGTCAAAAACGAAGAACATCTCCCAACTGCGCCCGTGTCGATCCAGCTCATCACCAAGTGCTTGTAGCACCTGCCTCACTTCGGCCTCTCCACTCTGAACGGGGACAACAACAGTCACGTCAATCGACCCAACGACCTCAGATGGCCCCACCGGGGGCCATTGGCTCGAAACGGGCGTATTGGGATTCTGGGATTCCTTGGCAAACATTGCTAATTCTGCTCGTTCAAAATGCGAGTTAGGGCGCTGCGCTTATGCATACCGCTCGCGTGGACGACTAACTCAGCGAGTAAGCCGAGTAGTGCAAAAAAGACCATCAACATCCAAATCAATGCGGAGATAGAGACGACGATATTGGTCCAGGAGTTGATCTCCCAGTGTTCTGTGATCTCGCTTTCGGGGCTCGCCACGCGGATGAAACCCGCGCTCGCGAAAACGGCTCCTACAACCATAAAGAACAAACTAAGGACGCCGAAGTATCGCAGGGGCCTTTGGCTGAACTGGACGATCAGCTTGATCGCCATAAGATCGAGCAAGACACGCCATGCACGTCCAATGCCGTACTTGCTCTCACCAAAAACACGGGGACGATGGTTGACGACAATCTCCGTAACGTTGGCGCCACTTCCAGCTGACATGACCGGGAGAAAGCGATGCTGCTCGGCGTAGATGGGCAGCCGCTTGACAACATCCCTGCGGAATGCCTTGAGGGTACAGCCCGTATCGTGGATCTTGACGCCCGTTACAAAACCGATAAGTCGATTCGCACAAAGTGATGGCAGGCGCCTCAGGACGAAGCCGTCTTGGCGCGACTTGCGCCAGCCAGCTACGACATCAAACCCCTCTGCGATCTTCTCCATCAAGGATGGAATGTCTGCGGGATCATTTTGTAGATCGCCGTCCATCGTGACGACGACCTCGCCACGGGAGACGTCAAAACCTGCCGCCAATCCAGAAGTCTGTCCGTAGTTTCTCGAGAAGCGAACGATCCTTAAGTGAGGGTCTCGCTTGCGCAAGTCGAGCATCACTTCGTGGGATCCGTCGGTGGAAAAATCATCCACGAGAATTAGCTCCCACGATATTTTCATAGGCGCGACGGCCGCCGCGACCTGTTCGTAGAGAAAAGGCAGGCTCTCCACCTCGTTGAAGACGGGAACCACTATGGAGAGTTGAATCGTTGACGGCATGACGCGGGAAGATTTTGGCCCTTTAGAGGGCAATGGGCACGGGAGAACCCGTGTCCATGCGTCGATTAGCGAAATTTCCCCCTGTAATGGCGAAGTCTGGCCATAGAAAGCCAGGCTCGTTATGCAAAGTTCGTCCCTTTTGAAGCATGATAGAAGAGATGGCTCTCCCCCCACATGCCTACTCATCGGCCTATCCGGGCGATCCCTCCAGCATTGGAGCGGGAAACCCCTTCGCCGAGGCGAGTTTAATACCTGCCCAGAATCGCAGTTGGACACTTTGGCTCGGCCCTGGTGTGCGGCCCGACCTCGCAGATCGAATCGAATCGGGTCCAGGTTTACAAGGCCAAGGCCGCCTTCACCGGACCCTCACTGATCTCGCGGAGCTCTTGGCGCGCGACGTTGGCGCCGGGCGCCTCGTCGCGACAGTCCGGGAAATCCCAATGGAAGATATTGGGATACTACGGCGTTTTCTCGAACGTAATCCAGCACGCGAGCTGGTCTTATTGGGACTCCCAGAGGATCTCGCTCCTCCGGCATTACTCCTTCTCCCCCGGACTCGTGTTTTGCCAAAGCCCATCTCTGCAGCTATGGTCGCCTGGCTCGGAACGGTCCCCGAACATCTAGAGCGCCGCCTACGCCACTCCTCGCAAATCTCCTCGCCCGAGGCAGACGAAAATTCTTCTCCAGTCGACCGAATTCAGATGTCATGGCAGCTTTTGAAAGACCGACTCGCTGGTCGCGCAGATTTGGCTCCCCTACTTGGGCGTCTTGAAATCGAGCTCAATCGAAGCCAAGGTACAGCAAAGGAAGAGACGCCGCTAGTTGACCTCGGCACTCTTGCCGAGGAGCTGCTTGCCACCCTTTCGCTAGAGCGTAGCCAGCGCACGCGCTTCCTATTCCGCCCTGAGGGAGAGCTCAATGTTGCCCAAGACCGCACCGAGCTGAAAGACTGCCTTAAGGGACTCTTTCGCCTTGCCGGACGCTGCAGCACTCCCGACAGCGTGATCCGTGTACGTGTCTCTTCACTAAGCGGAGACGAGCCCGACCCGGATGCTTTTGTCGAGGTTTACGTCGAGTTCCCAGACAGCCCCCTCCAGGGTATCGCGGTCGGTGACGAGCTTGATCCCGAAATTATCGGGGCGCATTTTGGGCCGGATCTAGCGAGCTCCCTTCGCTCACTCTTGCGAGACATAAAGGTTTTGGAGGGGGAGCTCACAAGCACTCCAACCCGCCCCGGCCGCCGTGGGATTCGACTTCGCATTCAGCGATTGGGGCAATGCTCCGCCCCGGCGACGACTTAGCGACGCGAGATCTCGTCCGGGGCCCTCGCAAGTTCTTTACTAGGTCCCCCAATAGAGCTCGCTCTCCCCTCAAGTCCACCTTCGGATATGTCGAAAAATAGGGGCCAGTCTCCCTGTGCTCGAAGCCTACAATCGCGCTATGGACTCGGTCACAGCTCCTCCCCATTTTCGCATGCGTACTTTTCCTAGATGAGAACCACACCACTTCTCCTTCTTTTAGTCGCAACGGCAGCCGCGGCAACGACATTTACGGCTTGGGACGGTCACGCCCTGCGCGATCCACAGGTCCTCTTGGAAGAGGCGCAGACCCTCGCCGACTCCGATCCTCCCCTCATGGGCCTAGCCCTGCGTAAGATTGATCGCGCTCTAAGCCTCGAACCTAGTGCGAGTCTGCGTGCGGATCTAATCCGTGAGCGAGCGGAGCTACGCGGCCGCTCTCGAACCTACGAGCTCGCCCTATCCGATTGGCTGCTGCTGCTGAAAGATGCACCCGGCGATGAGGAGATCCTTAATAAGCTGGCATCCCTAGCCATCAACATGAGAGATAGCGATCGAGCAATCGAGATCTTTGAGCTGTTGCTCAAGGACGCCCCAAACAACTCGTGGGTCCGAGCGAAGCTGGGTGTTCAGGAAACTCTTCGCGCAGATGGGGAGGTCCAAACCACGTACGACCGCCTGTTCGAGCTGTTGCCAACCACCGTTATCGATGAGGCCTGGCCGCTCATTTTGCAGATCGCGCACCTCCCCATTTCGGACCCTGTTCGCGAGGGGATTATCGCTCGTCTTGACAAATACCTGGCCCCAAGGAGCCACGACGCGATGGCGATCGTTCGTGGGGCACTTCCCCAGCTAGCCGAGGCGTTCGCCATACCTCGTGAGACCTACGTGCAAAGCATTGAGCTGGGAATCAATGAGTTCAACTCTTACGGGCTGATCGAACAGTTCAAGGCGTCGGGCCGAGTTCGTGACACGGCCGACTTCGGAATGGCTGCAGCTGGATTCAGTGTGGCCTTCAAGAACCCGGACGCAATGCAGCTGGTCGCTTTGGCACTCGAGGAGCTTGGAAAGCCCCTCTCTGCTGCAGTCGTCGTCGAGCTAGCCATGAAGGATGCCGCTAAGTGGCATGACGATTACTTGCCGGCGTGGTGTGACATCTTGTACAGGGCTGAAAAGTGGCCTCAACTCAAGAGTGTCTCCGCTAGGCTCGCCAACCATCGTGGTGCGACCGATGAGAGCCGCTCCACACGGGCCCTTGGAGCGCTTTATTTGGGGCTTGCGAGTTTTCATCTAGACGGCTTCAGCGATGCCCGCAACCGACTAAACGTCTTTTTCTCGGCATCTATTCCGGAGCCCTTTCCCAATGCAAATGCGATTGCACTGGTCGCGATTGCGGACAGCTACAAAGCGCTGGGCGAGGGTGGAGAAGAGAAGAAAGCCCTGGAACGTTGCATGGACCTGGCCCCCGACTACTCCGCGGCCGTCTACCAGCGCTCGGCCGAAATGATCATCAACTACAAGGATTCCGGTCTACTTGAGGCTAACTATCTCGCGCACGCGATTCGACTCGACTCCCGATTAGCTGCAGACCTCCTTCCGAAGTTTGAAGCCGCTGGCAAGAGAGGGGTTTTGAGTTCGAGGATCAACCTTGATGGGCTCATTCGCGACCTCTCGTTGGAAGGTCGGTGGTACCCTGAAACCGAGCAGTCCGCCTATATCCTTTGGGAGCTAGCCGCTCGTTACACCAACAGTGGGCAGAGCATGGGTGCGCTCCTCACGCTGCGTAAGCTGCGTCGCACGTTCCCCGGTTTCGCCCCCGCTTATGATAAAGAGAGCGAGCTCCTACTCGCGGATTCTCGGCATGCAGAGAGGCTTGACTGTCTATTAGAACGCATGACATGGTCGGGGCCGGAGCCTGGCCTCCTGCTGGACATGAAAGATGCAATGGCGCATTTGGAAGGCGCAGAGCTCGACAGCACCCAACTGCTCGAATGGATGCTCTTGGACCCCACTTTCACGGGATCTCTGGAGATTGCCCGCGGCTTCCAATCGGAGGGGAAAAGTGCCCAGGCGTATACCGCTCTTATGGGCACGACACGCACGCTGTATACAGATTCCGACAGACTCCTTTTTGGAGAGGTCCTCTCCGATTTGGGGCAGTACGAAGGTGTTCTAGACGCGACCGCGCAAGTCGGTGCCGGCAGCCCAAGTATCGGGAACTCTTCCCTCATACGGGCGCGGGCAGCCCTATTTCTCGGGCGGCCTGCAGTTCTCAAAGAGTGCTTGGATACGATTGATGAGCTCGACCCTGAGTTAGATGAAGCGTTGGCGCGCGATGTTCTGAGTCTCATGATTTCGGGTGGTCTAAATGAGTCTGCACTTCAGCTTGCAACACATCTCGCCACATCGACGACAACCGTGTCGGGACGTAACCTCAGCCTTGCCGCCGTCGCCTCCGCCATCATGGGGGAGCGCGAAGTCGCCCTGGAGTGGATCGAGTTGGCGCACGCTTTCGTAGATGATTTCAGCCCCACCCTCGGGTTACTGTTGTTGCACTTACAAGGTGATGAACTGGAGGCGATCCCCCCCCTAGCGCGGGAGCTCCGTGACGCGGCACCGGACTGGAGTCGCCCCACTCATCTCGCCCTTCTGGCAGCACTCGAAGGGCGCCTTGGAGAGGCGAGGGCTCTCACGCTAAAGGGCCTTGAGGCCGAACCTCACCAGACGACCTGGCACCTCTTGGGGGCCGCGCTCAACGCCCTTGGGGCAACCCCCATAGAAGATGTACTCGGTGCGGGACTTGGCAAAGACGCCAAAGCACCCCTCCAGACCATTCGTGAGCTTCCCGCTAGTGCGGGCCGCGAACTGATTGCCATGCTGCTTGCCATGGATGCACCGGAGTGGTCGGCTTGGGCAGATGCTCGACTTGGGAAACCCGTATACCGCACGCTCTTGGGTCCCTATGGATTTGAGCTCACCGTGCGGAGTGCAATGAGTCGAGGAGAGCTCGAACTTGCCAAAACGCTAGCCAACCAAGCGATCCGGCGTTGGCCCCTGTTTGCACCGTTTTGGGACCAACTCGAGGAGCTTGCTCTCGCTGAGTATGGGCTAAAGAGTGCACCAGAAGTTGCGGCGGTAAGACGCCGTAGACGACTTGGTGGCGTCCCCCCACACAATGGGGTTCCTCCGACGGAGGTGGAGCTTCTTTTGGATTCGGCCACGGAAACTGCGGGGAGAGGCGATGCTGCAGAAGCCCTCAAGATTGCTCGCAGCGCCCAAGTTGCCGAACCTCTGTCCCTCGATGCGCGGCTCGCGGTTGCCCGCCTAGCTCGGGATGTCGAACCCCTTGCTGCCATCAACGGCTACGTTGGCTACCTAGCAGCAAACGAGCTCCAACCTCATTTCGAAAGCGAGCGCGCCACGGAAGAGCTCATTTCGTTCTTGCGTCTTCGAGGCACCGCTCAACCAAGTGCTAACGAATACGAAGCTCGTCGCAACCTTCTAGAGCTGCTCATTAGCTCCTCGCCCGAAGATCCACTTCCTGTAATTGAGCTCTCCCGTCTGGATACTCTTGGCGCCGGCATTCTCAAACTAGGCGCTGATGCCCAACCTATTGGAGTGGGTATAGCCTTGGATCGCATGGCAAAGTTTCAGTATGTAAACAGGCAGAGGGTGTTCAATGACCTTCGCCCAGGTTCTGCTGAATCTTGGTTTGAGTTCCTAGTGACCTATGATCCCGAAGCAGCTTTTGCCTTTGCTAACCTTCAACTCCAGTTGGCACCCCGACGGCTGAAGAGCTGGGCTTTGCAGGCGCAGGGCCTCGAGGCGGTTGGTCGTATTGACGAGGCCATGGTCGCATGGAAGCGGATCGTACGGATGACAGCTGATCCAGAGGTCGCACTCCAAACGGCTCGCCTGTTAGGCGAAGTCGGAGGCGCGCACTCCGAGGTAGCCGCGCTCCTACAGATCGCCGAGCGCAGCCCAAATAGAGAGCTATTCGCGAGGCGCCTGGAGTTCTACCGAGCGCGCTCACTAGTGACGCTAGCTCCGGATCAGGTAAGCCAAGGGGTCGCTCTGTTGGAGAAGTTAGCAGCGGATAAAGACAAATCCACTAACGATGTCTCAAGTGAGGAGATCAACTACACGCTTGGATTGAGCCTTCTTCGGCGGGCGCAAAAGGGAGATGGCCCCCGTGCGCGCAAACTGTTCCTCGCGTTGGCCGAAGTGGAAACCGATCCACTCCGTGTCCAGCTCCTTCGCTCCCTTGGCGGGCTAGGTTTTGGTCTTGACCGCGAGGTCGCCGCGCGCCAAAAAAGTGGTCAGCCCTAGCGGCGTCTAAGGTCACCACTCTCTTCAAGCGCTTCCTCTAATCCCACGAACTGAAACTGCGCTAGCAGCGCCTCCAGCCTTGGAAGGGTCTTGTTCAACCCCACATAGTGGCGGAACGCTTTCGTAGCACTTGTCTTGGCACGCGGCTGCTCCGGATCAAACTCCCAAGGGTGCAAGTAGAGACAAGCCGGCCTTCCACGTGCCTCCAAGTTAGCGACAGAGCTTCGAATCAACGCACCTGGATAGAGTCGGAAATACCCACCGCCACCAACGGGAAAGTTCCGCCCGAAAATCTTGCGCGTACTCACCGGGAATTCGACCAAGTCTCCCTCCTTAGTTTTCACGAGGGAGGGTGATGGTTCAAAATCTCGGATCCCATACGTGGGATGGCGCACAGGATGAACACTTGAGTCGTACCGATAACCTCTTCGTGCGAGGATGTCCATTGCCCAGAACGTCTCACGAGTCAATGTAAATGTAGAGGCTCGAAAACCAGTAGGTTTAGGAGCGCCCGCAGCCACAAGCACCTGCTCAGTACGCTCAAGATCGGACTCGACGCCTTCGGGCCCGAGGTCCCAAAGGAAGTCGTGATCATACCCGTGGCTTGCCACCTCATGCCCTGCCTCTAGACAGCGCTGAACCCAATCCGGATGCCTCTCTGCGATCCAACCAAGAAAGAAGAACGTCGCACGCGCATTGTGTTTCTCGAGTGCTCCCAAAATGCGCTCCATCCCTATCGAGAGGCGCGAGGGAATAGCGTCCCAATCAGCTTTTGGAAAGTTCTGGCGCAAGTTAGCAACCTGATAGTACTCCTCGACATCAAACGAGATGGCATGCAAAACACTCATGAGCTTTTTCCAACAAGACCTTTGGCCACTTGAACAACTCGCTCGGCGTTCGCTTTCCAAGTAAGCCCAAGTCGACCGATTTGCTCGAACGCATTTTGCCCCAGAAGATGACGAAGAGCTGGATCGTCGGCTAGAGAGCGAACAGCCCTCTCCAGTGCCGGCCCATCACCAGAGGGAACCAGAAGCGCGGACTTCCCATGCTCGACAACCTCGTACAGGTTGGGCTGATCCGGCGCGATCACTGGCAGCCTCGCTGCCATGTATTCGTGCAATTTGAGAGCGGAGGCATAGGCATTGATGGCAGGCATGAGTGCAATATCAAAAGCTGTGAGTAGCTCCGGAATCCTGTCGTGGCGTCTAGGGCCTGGAAAGTGGACTCGCTCAGACACACCAAGTTTGACGGCTTGCTCCCGAAGGGAGTCTCCAGCTGGACCTTCCCCGACAATGACCAAGCGCAAGCCGGACAGCCCGGGTTTCGCTAGCAGCTCGACCACAAGGTCCAAGCGGTGCCAATCGCGAAAGTAGCCGACAAAACCCAAGACGAGCTCGCCCTCTTTGGGCTCGGATGGAAGCCCCAGGTCCCGTCGCGAACGCGCTCGACAAGCCGGTCGGCCACCGATGTTTTCGTACTCAAATAGCTCGGGGTGAACGCCATTCGGCGTGACAACGACCCGCTCGGGATCAACTCCCATCCCCACCAAGATGTCACCGAGTACTTGAGTCACCACGCAAACCCGTGTCGCACCTTTGAAGACAGCCAGCTCGATGCGGCGGGCAGCACTTTTCAGGGAGAGCCCCCGCGTCTTAGAAAGTTCGTCAACCAAGGGGGAGTTAACCTCCAGTACAAACGGGATGCCGAGTCGGGATGCAGCGAGCAACCCCCCAGCATTTCCAAAGGCGTAGCGCTCGTAAATGAAGTCGGGTTGGAAGGTGCGCGCTTCCGTCAAAATACGCCGACGCGCTAACCCCGAATACCCAAACTCAGCAAGCTCAAGCAAGAAGCGAGGCAAGTGCGAGACCCACCCCCACGAGGAGCCGCTGTCTTCACTAGCCTCCTCCTCTTGCTCTCCTTGCTTCACAAGGCCGACCTCATGCACCACGTGGCCGGCATCACGAAAGGCTTTCTGAAGAGAGCGTATATGGACAGCTTGTCCATCGTCGGCTCGGGTGCGGTGGTGATAGAGGATCTTCATGAAACCAAGAGTATTCTAGCGGATTGTGCGCGCTTTACCGCACCGCACGTGTTCCACGAGGAGTCTTTCGAGGGTGTCGAAGCTCGCCTGCCAAGAGAGGCCCGCGACCGAGGCCCGAATGGACTCTCGACTCGGTGGACCTTCCAGCATGGAAGCCAGCGCGCCTGCGATCTCCTGTGGCTCCCGGGAGAGAACTAGCGGGCAGGGGCCGCCCTCGAGCAGTTCCCCCGTCCCTCCCGCAGCGGTGGCGACCACAGGCAATCCGGAGCTAAGTGCCTCCAGTACGACATTCGGGCGACCCTCTCGTTTGCTGCAGAGTAAGAGGCAATCGGCGGCCGCGTAATGGCGGGCTAAATTGAGGGCATCGCACTCTCCGATCACATCTACAGAATCGCCCAACTTGGCAACTGCGATAGCAGCTTCCAGTTCAGGTGCTAGCTCTCCCTTGCCAATCACCACGAGCCGCTTTCTCCCAGGGGATAAGGTCAAGTGCTGGTAGCGCTGGAAAGCGGCAAGGGCAAGCAGCGGGTCCTTGCGAGGTATCAGGTGCCCCACAAGTAGCACAACTTTATCTCCGTCATCCCAACCGAACTCGGCCCGGAACTGGCTCCGCTGCTCCAAAGTGCACGGCTGAAACAGATCGGAATCGACCCCATTGGGAACCAGGATTCCTTTGCCCTGCCCCTCTGACCCTGCAAGGGTGTCCATGGCTTGGGTCAGGTCTTTAGAGACAGCAAACCAAGCGCCTGCGGAGCGAAGGAATCCACCCAACTCGTCACCTAGCCCGGCCTCACCACCGGCCTGTAGGACATCGCTACCACGCCCGGAGACGATACAAGCCAATCCGAGCTCCTCGCACATGGGGGCAACAGCGGCCGCGGGCCACGCATAGTCGCAAACAACAAGATCGAGTGTCGTACCGCCTTTCAAAAGGGAGTCCAAGCCGGCGCGAGCGAAACGCTTGGCATTACCAACCGCACGTCCGGAGAGATGAAGATACCGCGGGCGAGACACCTCCAATCCAGTGCGAGACTCGAGCGCTGGCCTACGCTCAAGATCCCCAAAGCGGCGCGGAAACAACTGTCCAAGGGGCCACGGAACCTTAGGTGTCGGTTGCACGACACGAATGTCATGGCCTCGACCCGCCATACCAACCCAACGACGCTCAGCAAAGATGCCCTCAAAGGGACGCTCGGGTGTTGGGAAGAGTGACGTAAGGACGCCGATGCGGAGCCCCTTGCTCATGCCGAGATGCCTCGAACGCCATGCCTCTTACGCCAACGCTCTAATACAAACAAACTCCACAAGATGCGCCCATGATTGCGAACGCCTGCATCGTGCTCATCGAGTAAACGCTGTAACTTCAATTTGTCAAACCAATCCGAGGGAAGGTCCTTCACCGCGGAGTGGACTTCCGTGCGGAGGGACTTGCGTATCCAGCTATCGAGGGGTGTGTCGAAGCCGCGTTTTACCCCATCAAGAACTTCAGCAGAGAGCCGTGGACGTAGGGCTTCGCGGAAGATGTGCTTGCCTCGGCCCCCTCTTACTTTTTGATGGGCAGGCAAATTTGCGAAGCGCTCCACGAAGCGGTGGTCGAGCAGGGGGACACGTACTTCTAGGGATACAGCCATCGAGGCCCGGTCGACTTTCGCCAGTATCTGATCCGTGAGATACGTATGAAAATCAGCGTACTGTGCGCGATAGAGCGGGCAGTCCGCTTCAACTTTCCGGTAGTGCTTTTCGAACTCGTGGAAGGGACTGTGATCCCAGAGCTCGCGCCGCAAGGCAGGCGCGAGCAGGTCGAGGGCCTCTTCACGACTTAGTATGGAAACACTGTTGAAGTAAGCTTCGGCGGGATCGGCTGCAACATTGGTAAGGAATGTCTTCCCTCGCAAAAAGCGAGGTCCACTCTCCATGCGTGGCCACAGGTTGCCCAGAAGGCCAGCAACGGCTCGCCCCGGAGCTCCGATTGCACGCCGTAATTTATTCTCGGCGACATCGTGTACGTATCTGCGATAGCCACCAAAAGTCTCGTCTCCACCGTCGCCCGATAGCGCGACCGTAACATGCTCGCGAGCCATTTTGGAGACGAGGTAAGTTGGAACCGTCGAAGGGTCAGCTAAGGGTTCGTCGTAGAACCAAGGCAGCACATCCAACGCGAGGCGGGGGTCGTCCCTAAGAACCTCAGTATGGTGAATCGCACCCAGAGACTTCGCCGTTGCGACTGCGATCTCTAGCTCATCGTGGCTCTTCTCTTCAAAGCCCACGGAGCAGGCAACCACGGGTTCGTCCATGCGCCTAGCCATGCTTGTTACGACAGCGGACGAGTCAATCCCGCCCGACAAAAAAGCACCCAAAGGCACGTCGGCCACCAGACGGTCACTGACAACACGGTCCGTCCACTCGATGACCTCTGATTCCGAGGCCTCCCCGCGCAGCTCAAGTGGCAGGTCCCAATAACGGTCAACTAGGGGCCCGTTCGTCTGCGATGCTTCCCAAGTTAGGGTGCATCCTGGACGGAGGCGCGAGATGCCACTCCAGGCACTCTCCTCTCCACCGATAAAGCCGCGCATAAGGTAGTCCAGGAGCGCCTCTTTTCTCATCAGACGGGAGTCCCCTGGTGCAGAACCGGCACGGTCTGTCGGACCATCCCCCGCAAGCGCCAGTAAGGCTTTGGGTTCACTGGCCCATGCGAAACCATCGGCACCACTTAGGAAATACATGGGCTTGATCCCCAACCGGTCCCGGCCAATCACAACTCGCGGAGCTGCTCCACGCAGGTCGATGATGGCAAACGCAAACATTCCGATGAGCTCTTTGGCAAGGTCGGCTCCACACTCTTCATAGAGGTGAACAACCACCTCGGCATCAGAATGCGTCCTAAACACGTGCCCACGCTTCTCTAGGTCTACTCGTAGGGTTTGGAAGTTGTAGATCTCGCCATTGACCAGCACAACGACATCGCCATCTTCGTTTGGAATCGGTTGGTGCCCGCCTTCGAGATCGATGATCGATAAGCGCCGAAAGACCGCTCCGACGGGGCTTCCCGGACGGGTCCAAATGCCCTCGTCATCGGGTCCGCGATGAGAGATGGTTTGTCCCATCCGCGACAGAACGGAGGCGTCCGCTGCTCTTGATGGATCGCTAAACGCATAACCAGCGTGGCCACACATCTAGCTCTGCCTCTTTTTGAGTGTCCCCGTCGTCAGAGTCTGCGTAGTGCGACGTCCACCAAACGCTGGCTGCGGATCCCTAAATTCGCGCGACTTGGAGATCTGCTTCCCACCAAAAAGTCGGGCCTGAGAAAAGCTTATCTGACCGCGATTCCCATCACGTAGCGGGTATTTGACGGGGTCCTCCATCTCGGCAAAGGCCATCCTACCGAACACCAAAATAATCGCGACCATGTGATAGAACAGGTCGAAGTGCGCTTTATTCAGGAACATGCCCCCCACCGTGAAGGCAACCATGCACCCCTCAAACATCGTGCAGTAGTTTAGGATCCAACTCGTATAGAAGTGATGTCGGGCTCGCGCTCGGACCTGCCAAATCATGAGAAAACAGGAGGCCAGTAACGCCAAGTAGAGGATCAACGAGATCGTCCCCGACTCTGCCCAAATCTGGATAAAGCTGTTGTGAGCAACAATCACCCCGTGACCAGGCTCCGTCGCGTAGTCGTTGTAGTGGTAAACGTACTGCTCAATCCCGACGCCAAGAACCGGGTTTGCCATTGCCATGCGATAGCCGATTCCCCAGGACCGGATTCGACCTTGGGCTGACCCCTCCGTCTCGTAATCCGCAATCGTTGAGATCCGATCTTTGTACTCCGAAGGGGCTAGGATAAATGCAGCTACTGCCAGCAACATGGCCGCACTGATTACAGCTACACGGTTGCGCGAGTGCCAGACAAGTACGGCCAATCCACAGCTCAGAGAGAGGAAGCCACCTCTCGAGTGCGTCAACATGACCGTAAACGCACACAGTGGCACAGACACCAAAAAGGCGTACTTCACCAACCGATGTCGCTCTGTGAGCCCAAGGTGAACAAGGATCGGGACCGCCATAGCTAGCGCGAGAGCAAGAGCATTGTTGTCAAGCATCATGCCGCCGGGACCGCGAATGATAGCGACTCGGCCCAAAGTCATGATGCCCCAGATACCCGACTTCACTCCGTAGAACCCGAGGGACAGAGCGATAATCCAAAGCAAGATTCGGAGCTGCTCCCTCTTCCGAACCACCACCGTAGTGAACATCGCGATGATCAAGATCTTCGCGAACTCCATAAAGTGATTAAGAGTAATGGCGGAGGCGTACTTTGAGGCCGCACCACTAATCCCGACGACGGCGATCATGAGTAACATGACGTAGTTTCGCCAGTCGCGCAGGAACCACTCTGTCGGCCTGGACTTTACAAAACCCAGAAACGTGGTCACCGCTATCAGGTAACTCCAGCGCTGTTCACGAGCAAACCCCCAGGTCAAGTCCTGGGGACGCATGTACGCCAGCCACGAAAACATCACGAGCCCAATGAACGGCTTGCGATAACAAGCTGGGACCATGAACAAGACCATGGCGGAGAAGATGATGTCTCGCAGCATGGTTCAGCTACACCTTAAAGCTCCGCACGAAGCCTAACGAAGGCTTAGGCGGAGCTCCTCAAGGCTCTCAAGCCACTCGACTGGAAGTAGGTCTGGACGTTGAGTAAAGGCCCAAGTGAATGCGAACAGAGCGCCGATGATGACCAACGAGGAAATGCCGACGGTGACCCGACGGAGGAACCTTGCGCGCTTCTCCGATGTGGTCCAAATCCGATCGACTACACCCAAAATGGGAAGGTCCATCGATCGTGAAATATCTGCGGCTGTGCGGAAGCCCCCTTTGCCAAACTCACCGACGACGGCACTTGCGACGCCAAGGGCGAGTCCAAGCAGAGTGCCTATGGCGGTGATTAGGAATGGGTCGGGCTCTGTGGCCTTCTCTGGTGCGACGGCGTCCTGAACGAACTCGTAGGGCGAGCCGAGAGACTCGTCGAGTCCTTGCAGTGCCAAGCTGGTCTCTTGGAGGCGCTCCGTGAAATCGTTGAGACTACGGTTTAGGCGTTCGCGCTCCTCAATCGCCATGTGAAGGTCAGTGAGCAGCTCCGTCTTCCCATCCGTCGTGAGGGAGTCCTCCGCAATGGAAGATTCGAGCTGTTCGATGATTCCCTGCGCCGTATGAGCCTTGAGCTCAAGAACATCCTTACGGGTGTAGAGTTCGCTAAGAACGGGGTTGGGCTTAACCTGCTGGGTAACTTCACTGGAGCGCTGACTAGCGATCAAAGACTTCTTCTGAGCCTCCGCTGCCTTTATCGCGAGACCTAGTTTTAGGTAGCTCGTGTGCCGTGTCGTGTATTTGGCCTGTTCAAGCCGAAGGCTGTCCACTTTGGCAGTTGCGATAGCTATCGCAGTCGCGTGGTTGTTTCCCTCCTCGATGACGTCGACCAAAACCTCTACGGGGGTCCCCGCAATAAGCTTCTCAAGCTCTCCTAGCTCCGCATGGTAGCCAGCCAGCTCCCCCAGGAACTCCATACGCCGCATCTTCGAATTCTGCAGGCGGGTGTAATCCGGGTCCCATGCATCTGAGTTCTTATCCGGGTTGATTTCAGTTGGAGAGATGTCCCCCTCTAAAATCAAGGCCTGAACGGCGTCGTTCGCATTCCGGTAGAGATCCCGGGCGGTATCGACATCACCCTGCAAAACCTTGCTGCCGTCTCGAAGTTGATTGCGCTCGCGCAAAACAACGTCTTCAACCCACTTGCGGGAGAGCACGGTCAAGAAATTGACGCCGCGGTTCGCCTCGAGTGCCTTGTACTCGATGTCCATGAACGTCGAGCCCTTATTCGTTTTCGTGTTCTTGGAGTGAACCGTGACGCTCAAGTTCTCGCGAACACGCTCGATGAACGCTTGCTTCTGCGCAGGTTCTAGAACGACGTAATCACTCCAGTTCTGGGCGTCCTTCTCGATCAGCTCCTTGATCCGGTTGAAGTGCCGAATGTGAAATGAGGCGTTCGCGATTTCGTCTGTGGTCGTCGGCGACGTCCCCACAGCGACATTGGCGTCTGCGGCCGCACCCGTTTCGCGCAGCTCGAGGGTCGTCTTGATCAAGAACTTCTTAGGGACGAATACGGCTACAGCGGCGCCGAGCGAGAGTCCAAACAAAAGCGGGACCACGATCTGCCACTTGCGTTTCTTGACGATTCCAAGCAGCTCCGTCAGCTGCCCTTGAGATTCGATTGCAATTGCCATGTCTGTCGACGCCCTAAAAGACGCTGCTGCTCTTATTGTTGCCGCCAAGGTTGCTGAACTTACTAACGCTCAACAGGCCTTTGAAGACAGAGCTAAACACCTGGGTGAAGGGTGTCACAAGGTCTGAGATGAAGTAGCCGATCTGGGCGAGCATAGTCGGTGGAACGACGATGATGTCGTTTTCTTGGATGACAAAGTTGAAGGTCGAGTCGCCCTCCGTATACATCTGAGAGAGGTTTGCCGTAAAGACCAGTGGGTCTACGGGGTCGGCCCGAATCAAGCGAACCCTTCCCAAGTTAGCGGTGTGGTCAGAGGGATTAGCCAGCATGACTGCGTCAAATAGAGTTAGGTCTTCGGTGAGGCTCTGGCGCCCTTTGCCACCGACCTCTCCCAGCATCCAGAACGTCTTCGCTTTTGGCGAGAGCAACACCTTGATGTCCGCATTTGGGTAGTAGGTTAACGCCTTCTCCGTCAAGTAGACCTCGGCCTGCTCTTTGGTCATCCCGGCGACCCAGACTCGACCAGCTTGGTCAAAGTTTATCGTCCCATCGATGGATATGGTTTCAGCGCCACCGAAGCTGTTGTAGGAGTCAACAAATGAGATTCGATCTCCAATGGTCAGGTAGTCATCCTGTAGTGAGTTACCGGTATAGCGCTTGCCATACCCCTCTGTGTTGAGGTATTGCAGGACGCGCTTGTCAGGTGAGGATGTACACGCGACCAGCGCAGCGAGTCCGAGTGCCATGAGGCACTGATTGATGCGGAAGAGAGATTTCATTTAGGGCTTGGATGCTCCGAGGGTACCGATCGTAAGCCTTCTATCCATCGGTTGAGGTTGCATGATGCTGAAGGTACGGATCCAATAAATCTGAGGCTAGGAATCCCCCCGAAAAAGTGCCTTCCTAGCAAAGTCCTTCTCCACCACGTCCCGATTGGCCGCAATTCACCGGCCAAGCGTGATTTTACGGGTCTTCATAGACGCCGCAACAATCTGCGATTCAGAAGAATAGATTTCGAGCGGGATGGCGGTTTTTCCGGTTTTCGAGGAGCCCACTAGCCGTACTGAGCAGCGTAGTACTCGCGATACGCGCCAGAGCGGACCCGCTGCAGCCAAGTGTCCTGGCTCTGATACCAGGCTATCGTCAAGGGCAGGGCTTCCTCAAAAGTGAAGCGCGGCTCCCATCCAAGCTCGTCCTTGATCTTCTGCGCATCGATGGCATAGCGCCGATCGTGACCTTTGCGATCTTCTACGTAAGTGATGAGCGACTCCGGCTTACCGACGCCCGCTAGGATCCGCTTGACGATCTCGATGTTCGGGTATTCGTTATTGCCACCGATGTTGTACACGTCGCCGAGTTTGCCAGCCTCAAAGACCCGCAAGATCGCCTCGCAGTGGTCGCGAACATACAGCCAGTCGCGAATGTTCATACCATCCCCGTAGATGGGTAGCGGTTTGTCCTCTTGCGCGTTTGCGATCATCAGCGGAATCAACTTCTCGGGAAATTGATAGGGCCCGTAGTTGTTGGAGCAGCGCGTGATGAGGGCTGGAAATTTATGCGTTTCTATGGCGGCGCGCACCATCAAATCACTGGCCGTTTTACTAGCGGCATAAGGCGAGTTCGGCTGTAGAGGGGTCTCCTCTGTGAAGAAGCCTGTGGCGCCCAAGGACCCGTAGACTTCGTCGGTAGAGACGTGCACAAAGCGCTCGACGCCACGAGCGCGAGACACGTCCAGTAGCACTTGCGTGCCACACACGTTGGTCTCAACAAAAGGCAACCCCGACACAATGGAGCGATCCACGTGAGACTCTGCGGCGAAGTGGATCACGCTCACCGAACCGCCGAGCTTGGAGGCCTCGTCGAAGGCCCGCTCCACGTCTAGCGGCTTCGTGATATCGCCGTGCACGAAGGTATACCCCTCCTTGTCTTCAACCGCTGTGAGGTTCTCTAGGTTGCCAGCGTACGTCAGGGCATCTAGGTTGACGATGTTCCATTCGGGGCGCTGTTCAGCCAACATCAAAACGAAGTTGCTGCCAATAAATCCGGCGCCGCCGGTGACGATCAAAGTTTTAGTCATCGCGTAAAATCAATTTTTAGGAGGGAATACCCTCAAGAGGTCATGTGCAAGGTGAAGAAGCGAGCGAGAGCTTGCTTCCAGGTAAGCATGGGAGCACTGCGGAGTGCCGTCAGCCTAGAACAATCGAGAACACTCTCCTTGGGCCGAACTGCCGGCCGTGGAAAATCCTCAGTGGTACAAGGCTTGACGCGCGCGATGTCGAGCCCAGCCAACTCAAAGGTCGCCCGTGCAAAATCAAACCAGGTCCCGTCCCCCTCACAAGAGGCGTGGTAAACACCAGATTCATCGCGAGCACCAAGGGCCAACACATCCCATACAGCCGGTGAAAGCTCTAAGGTTGAAGTCGGGGAACCGCGCTGGTCATCAACAACCTTGAGTAGCTCGTTCGTCGCCGCAAGTCGCAGCATCGTTCCGGGGAAGTGATTCCCCCGGGGTCCATAGAGCCATTGAGTACGAACGATACTGAGTCCAAGGGGATGCCCAATACGAGCTCGCTGCTCGCCTTCGAGTTTGGTCGCACCATAGACGGAAAGAGGTGCGACCGTATCGTCTTCCAGATAGGGTGCTCCCTTGGTGCCGTCGAAAATGAAGTCGGTTGAAATCAACACCATTGGAATTCCAGCCGCACAGCAAGCCTCGGCTACGACTTCCGGTGCCCGGGCGTTGACCGCTCGTGCGGCATGCCGTTCCTCCTCCGCCTTATCGACCGCCGTATAGGCTGCTGCGTGAATCACTCCAGTGAAGCGCTCGCGCGCAAATAAGTCCACGACCTGGGACTCATCCGTGAGGTCAATCCCAACGAATTCGACGACGGGATTGCCATCTAAGGCTGGGCCCAAATCTGTCCCTACAGCCTGGCATGACCCCGGTGCATCTAGTAACAGTTGGCTGCCCAACATACCCGCTGCTCCGGTGACCAAAACACGCCCGCCGGACAACTTCTCGTTTGTCTTTGCCGCACAGGGCGACCGCAATCCATCTGGCATCGCGACTACCCTTCTGCGCCGTTGTTCGCACCGCCGTTCTGGCAAAGCCCGGCGGCGTGAATCAAGCTGTCAAAAGTACCGGCATCAGTCCACCAGCCATCGAGTACTTCATAGGTCATAGAGCCATCATTGAGAAACCAGTTATTCACATCCGTAATCTCAAGCTCCCCTCGATCGGAAGGCTTGAGGGTTTTGATGATGTCAAACACGCGGTTGTCGTACATGTAGATTCCAATCACCGCCTTATTGCTTTTGGGCTCTTTGGGCTTCTCAACGATAGATAAAACGTTGTCCCCATCGAGCTCGGCAACACCAAATCGCTCGGGATCGTGAACCTCCTTGAGCATGATTTTCGCGCCCGTCCCCTGCTCACGGAAGTCGGCGACGCCCTTGGCAATATTCTTCTCAATGATGTTATCACCCAGGATAACGCACACTGGTTCCCCCGCAGCCCAGTGCTCGCAGAGGCCAAGTGCTTCTGCGATTCCGCCCTCGCCTTTTTGGTAAGTGTAGTTCAGGTGCTTGAGACCGAAGTCCTCGCCGTTGCCAAGTAGGCTTAGGAAGTCGCCAGATTTTTTGCCGCCGGTAACGATCATGATGTCCGTTATACCGGCTTTGACCAAGCACTCGATCGGGTAGTAGATCATCGGCCTGTCGTAGACGGGCAGTAGATGCTTGTTCGTGATTTTGGTGAGCGGGAAGAGCCTCGTGCCGAGGCCCCCGGCGAGAATGACGCCTTTCATGACTTTATCTTGGTTTGAAGGGAGGAGGGAAGGGCGGGATTCTACTCGACCGGCGCTCGTTGCGCTCGATACCAGTTCACGAAGCGCTGTAAGCCCTCGGGGATAAGCGTCTCTGGGGCATAGCCAATCAGCTCCTTTGCTTTGGAAATGTCAGCAAAAGTAATCTCGACATCACCGGGTTGCATCGGCTGGCGATCGAGGACCGGCTTGGAGCCACAGGCTTGGCCTATCTGCTCCACAAGGCTAGAGAGTGAGGTCGTATCGGACTCACCAAGATTAAAAACCTCATACCCTTTGCAGTGGTCGAGGGACTTGATGACACCGCTAACAATGTCGTCAATGTAGGTGTAATCTCTCTCGGTGGTGCCGTCTCCGTAAAAGGGGATCGGCTGGCCATCTATGACTGCGCGAACAAACTTATGAATCGCCATCTCGGGGCGCTGTCGTGGCCCGTAGACGGTAAAGAAGCGGAGGCAGCTCGTCGGAATCTCATAGAGGTGATGGTACGTGTAGCACATCAACTCCCCCGCTCGCTTGGTCGCTGCATAGGGCGAAACCGGATGATGAATCTCGTGTGTCTCACTGAAGGGAACGTTTTTGTTACCGCCATAGACACTTGACGAAGAGGCAAACACAAAGGGCATCCCCTTGCACAGTTTGATGCGCTCAAGCAGGATCAGTGTGCCGCGCACATTGACGTCTTCGTAGTGCAAAGGATCGAGCAAGCTCGGGCGCACGCCCGCCATTGCAGCCAAGTGGATGACCCCCTCAAAGCCGCCGTTCGCAAAGAGCTCATCTACGAGTTTCTCGTCGCGAATGTCACCTTCGACGATTACGCCACCCGCAGCTTCTACCAAGGCGGCATTACTGCGCTTGATCGCGGGATCATAGAAGTCGTTGAAGTTGTCGAGCACCGTGACCTGGTCCCCGCGCGCCAAGAGCGCCTCAGCAACGTGCGAGCCGATAAAACCCGCACCTCCCGTAAGTAAAATTTTTGCCATGAAGAGTCTCTATTCGACCGTAACACTCTTGGCGAGGTTGCGGGGCTTGTCGATGTCGCAGCCCTTTAGGTCTGCAAAGTGATAGGAGAAGAGCTGAAGCGGAATGACGTTGAGTAGCGGGGAAAGCCACTCGCTGGTCTTCGGCACGTCGATGACGTCCTCCCCAAGCCTTTGGGACTCGGGGTCGGAGCCCACGGCGATAATCGGCCCGCCCCGCGCTTTGACTTGTTCGATAGCCGAACGAACTTTATCGGCCACACGCCCCTCCGTATTGATCACAAGTGTGGTTAGCGCTGGTTCGATCAATGCGATGGGCCCATGTTTCATTTCACCGGCGGCGTACCCCTCCGCATGGACGTAGCTAATCTCTTTGAGCTTGAGCGCCCCTTCGAGAGCAATTGGGTAATTCACACCTCTACCAAGGAACAGAAAGCCCTTCGCATTGATGTGACGCTTCGCAATAGCCCGAATGCTATCGGAATACTCTTGCGTCAAAGGCTGCTCCATTTTCGGGCGTAGGTGCCGTAGCTCCTCAATCATTTTTCGCCCGTTGGTCTCGTCAATCGTCCCTCGCGCGCGCCCCAGCCGAAGCGCGAATAGATAGGCGGCAATCAGCTGTGCGGTAAAAGCCTTGGTACTGGCAACACCGATTTCAGGCCCTGCGTGTGTCAGAATGTTGCGACCACAATCTCGCGTCAGGGTACTACCCTGGACGTTACAGATCGACATCGTCTGTGCACCGAGTTCACGGGCTAACCGCATAGCCGCAAGCGTGTCCGCAGTTTCCCCAGATTGCGAAATGGCCAGTGCCAAGGTTCCAGGAGAAACAACAGGATCGCAATACCGATACTCACTCGCGAAATCGACCTCGACGGGGATGCGCGCCAATCCTTCGATCAAGTACCTCGCAACGATTCCGGCGTGAAGCGCCGTCCCGCAGGCCAAGATCTGAACTCGGCCGATACCGTTCAATTCGGCTGAGGTCCAGCCGGCACCTTCAAATTCGACATCACCCTCTAGGGGCTTCAACCGATCAAAGATTGCGCGGCCCAGGACTTCGGGCTGCTCAAAGATTTCCTTGAGCATGAAGTGCGGATATCCGCTCTTGCTAGCAGCCTCAGCATCCCAATCGATGTGAGTGACTTCGCGTTCAACACTCGTACCCGGTTCACCGTCGATTCGTTCGATCGAGATAACCCCCGGCTTCAAAATCGCCATGTCCCCATCGATAAGATAGGTCACATCGCGAGTGTGTGGAAGTAAGGCGAGTACATCCGAAGCCAGAATCGCGCCGTCTTCCAGGGTGGCTATACAAAGCGGCGGCCCCTGCCGTGCGCAGACCAACTCGGTTGCCCCGTTTTGGTTTCCCACAACGGCAACTGCGTAGTAACCCGCCACACGGCGGAGTGCCAAGCGCAAAGATGCAGCTAGATCACCGGTTTGGCCATAGGCCCGACCAACCAGCTGGGTAAGCACTTCCGTATCTGTCTCCGAGGCAAACAAGACACCTTCGCTCTCGAGCTCCCGCCGCAGCTCTAGGTAGTTCTCAATAATCCCGTTGTGCACCAGAGCGATATGGTTCGAACCATCGGTATGCGGGTGCGCATTCCCATCAGACGGCTCGCCATGAGTCGCCCAACGCGTATGCCCAACACCGACATTGGCGCCCTGTAGCGAGCCATCCTTCAGGACCTCCTCGAGGTTCGCCAGGCGGCCCTGACGGCGAGCGATACGCACGAAGCTGGACGAGCTCTCCGACCCTATATCGGTCCGTAAGACGCCGATTCCCGAGCTGTCGTAGCCTCGGTACTCAAGCGTCCGCAAGCCCTCGATCAGGACATCGGTAATATTCTCAGTTCCACCCTGATTGAGCCAGGCACCTACAATTCCACACATATTATTACGAGGCGAGCGATACGCCTGACTTTAGGCTTTTGCCCCAGTGAACTCGGGGCAACTGCGGAAGTAATCGAGGGTGGTTTGCATGCCATCCTCAAGTAAAACTTTAGGTTCCCAACCAAGGATTCTGCGGGCTTTGGTGATGTCCGGCTGGCGGACTTTGGGGTCATCCTCCGGCAGGTCCAGGAAGGTCAACTTCGAAGTGGCCCCCGTCATGGCGACTACCTTTTCAGCAAACTCCAAGATGGTCATTTCACTTGGGTTGCCGATGTTCGTCGGGAAGGGCTCCTCCGAATGCAGGAGTCGATACAAGCCTTCAACAAGGTCGGAGACATAGCAGAAAGAGCGCGTTTGACTTCCGTCGCCGAAGATTGTGATTGGGTCTCCACGCAGCGCTTGCCCCATGAACGCGGGAAGTGCCCGCCCATCATTCAGGCGCATCCGAGGGCCATAGGTATTAAAAATCCGCACAATGCGACTCTGCAACGCGTGGTAGCGGTGGTACCCCATGGTCATCGCCTCTGCGAAGCGCTTGGCTTCGTCGTACACGCCACGGGGCCCCACCGGGTTTACGTTGCCCCAGTAGTCTTCCGTTTGGGGATGAACGAGGGGATCTCCGTAACACTCCGATGTCGAAGCCAAAAGGAAACGCGCGCCTTTTGCGTGGGCCAAACCGAGAGCCTTATGCGTACCTAGCGAGCCGACTTTCAGAGTCTGGATCGGGTAGTTCAGATAATCAATCGGGCTCGCCGGAGAGGCGAAGTGAAGGACTGCGTCCAGGCGGCCAGGAACGTGGATGAACTCGGTGACGTCTTGGTCGATATAGTGAAATCGGGACTCTGCGGCCAAGTGCTCGATATTGCGCAAGGACCCGGTGAGCAGGTTGTCCATACAGATCACTTCATACCCTTCGGCAAGAAAACGATCAGAGAGGTGGCTGCCAAGGAAGCCTGCGCCTCCGGTGATTAGCACGACGGGAGTAGTCATGAGGTCAAAAGGGGGGGAGTGGGGGGAGGCTTTATGGTTGGGGAGTGACGGCAGCTTCGTCGAGGCGTTGGAAGAGTACCTCCTCTCCGACGGAGAGGTGGACTTTGACGCCAAGTCCGGTCACATCAGATGGTTCCGTTGCCCGAATGCGCAAGCCGCGAGGATCGTCTAGCACTTGGACTTCCCCCGTTGCAAAAGGCGAGTCTCCGGCCCAAGAACCCGGTTCGACGGCTAGAAGGTAGGGTTCCGGACCACGTGTTAGTGGGCCACTTCCACCAGGAAGAATAGGCAGTTCAAAAACCTCGCCGGGACTTAGAGATAACCTCTGGTCACGGAAGAGGATGGTCCCAATGGAGCGACCGTGGTTGGCAATCTCGATCCGATCGCGACCGGTCGTTCGAAAATCGAAAGGACCACCTTCGAGTACGGGATCGCCCTCGAGCTCCATCCCCCCCACCAGAGCGATGTGATCGCCGGGGGCCAAGTGGATGCTAGCACGGTCGCAGTGAATCAACTCTAGGAATGGCTCCGCGCGAGTCGGCTCACCCACCATCACGGCGCTTCGGTCAAATAGGAGTACGGATGAGCTGGAGCCTGGGCTCAGAATCTCTGCGCGCCCCCCCATCCCACTCAGCACCCAACCACCGGAACCCAGCCGAATGCGCTTCTCATAGAATGACAGCGGGAAGCCCACAGAGGTCCCCGGTCGACGAACTTGGACGGGGTCTCCGTGGCGAAGCACGACCAACTCCGAAGGGCCAGGAACATAGTCGGCTCCATGTCCTAGTGGCAGAACAAAGGATTCCTGGGACATAGGTCCCGGCACGCGCTGGGTGCTGAAACAGCTACAGCAGAGGGCCGCGATCGAAAGGAACCGAATGGCGTGCATCATCGGGCTCGGGAGTTAGGGGTAACGATGGATGGTTTTGCGCCAAAGTAGCGCTCTACAAACCCCGTGTCGTGGACTCCTGTGCGGAAGTCCGAGTGAGCCAAAATACGACGATGAATGGGGATGGTCGTCTTGATCCCCTCTACGATGAACTCATCAAGTGCGCGCAGCATACGTCTGCGGGCGGACTCGCGGTCCGGCCCGTGAGCGAGCAACTTACCAATCATTGAGTCGTAGTAGGGCGGAACCGTGTAACCCGAATAGGCGTGACTATCCCAGCGAATACCGGGCCCGCCAGGAGGCACAAACATGCCAATCGTACCGGGGCAAGGCTGGAAGTCCTTGGAGGGGTCCTCCGCGTTAATCCGGCACTCGATGACGTGCCCGTTAATCTTCACATCGTCTTGGGTGAAGTCGAGTGGTTCGCCCGAGGCGATCTTCAGCTGTTGCTGAATCAGGTCGATGCCGGTCACCATCTCCGTAACCGAGTGCTCGACTTGGATTCTCGCGTTGACCTCGATGAAGTAGAACTCGCCACTGGAATCGACGATGAACTCAACAGTTCCAGCGTTTTTATAGTTGGACGCGCGGGCCATGGCGAGAGCTGCTTCGCCCATGCGCCGCGTGACCTCGTCCGACACGGAGATTGAAGGAGACTCCTCAATCAACTTCTGGTGCCGGCGCTGAACGGAGCAGTCCCGGTTTCCTAGGTAGACCATATTCCCATAGTCATCGCAGAGAATCTGAATCTCGACGTGACGGGGGTTCTCGACGAATCGCTCCATATAAACGGTCGAGTCATTGAAGCAGGCCTCCGCCTCACTGCGCGCAGCATGGAAGCCGTTAATCAAGCTAGGATCGTTGCGCGCGACACGCATGCCCCGTCCACCACCACCCGAGGCGGCTTTGATCATCACTGGATAGCCGATAATCTTTGCCCATCTTAGCGCTTCCTGTTCGTTCTCTACCGCCCCATCGGAACCGGGCACAACAGGAACACCTGCGCGAACGGCCATTTCGCGCGCACGGGATTTATGGCCCACACTCGCGATCGTTTCGGGATCGGGACCGACGAACTTAATGTTGCAAGAGCGGCACACCTCAGCGAAGTGCGCGTTCTCCGCAAGAAAGCCGTAACCAGGTACGATCGCCTCAACATCGGCGATCTCCGCGGCGGAAATTATGCGCGGCACATCGAGGTAAGACATCGCACTCGCAGCTGGACCGATGCAGATCGCGTCATCTGCATGACGCAAGTACACGGCGTCCTTGTCCCCTTCGGAGTAGACGGCAACGGTCTCAATGCCCAACTCACGACAAGCCCGAATGATGCGTTGGGCAATCTCGCCTCGGTTCGCGACCAGAACTCGACGAAACATCAGCCCTTCTTGATAAGGAATAGAGCCTGGCCGAATTCGACCGGGTCCCCATTCTCCACGAGGATCTCAACGATTTCGCCGCTCATCTCAGCTTTGATCTCGTTCATCACTTTCATGGCCTCGACGATGCAGAGAACACTGTCCTCTGTGACGCGCATGCCCACTTCGGAGAAGGAAGCCGCGTCTGGAGAAGGCGCACGATAGAAGGTCCCCACCATGGGACTAGAAAACTCAATCGTGCCGGGAGGAGGCCCGTCATTGGCGAGCCCCAATTCGACACCAGCCTGAACATGTCCGCCCATGGGACCAGTCGGCATGCCACCACCACTTAGAAGTTGGACGGTCGGCGATGCCATCACCTGCTCCTCCGCGCGACGCATGTGGACCTTTAAGCCCTTGTTCGTGTCTTCGATGTTGAGTTCGGTCAGCTCTCCGCGGTCCATTAACCGCACAAGCTTCCTTAGAAGGTTCAAATCCATGGAGATGGAATACAAATAGGTGAGGAAATGTTAGTTGCCGCCCTATGCAAGCGGCGCCAATCGTGGAGGGCATGAGGATAGCCCCATCGGATCGACTGTACGCATTTGATTCAGGGGTCTTTGTGAACAAAAGCCTCGAAAGTGAAGAGTTTTGCAGCGCATTCCGCCCTAAAAGCTCGATTTCTAGGGCAGAGGGGACTTGGCCAGCAACTTAGCCGTTGTACCCATCTGCCCGCCAGATCCCCGACTTCCCACCCCGCTTCTCTAACAGACAAACGCTCTCTAGGCGGATGCCTTTCGCCAGGGCCTTCGTCATGTCATAGACCGTCAAGGCTGCGAGGCTGGCCCCCGTCATGGCCTCCATTTCGATGCCGGTCCGGCCCTTGCAGGCAGCCGTACATCGGATTTCGAGCATATCGGTCCCATTCCGAAGAAACGTAATCTCCACATGGTCAAGGCCGAGTGGATGGCACATCGGAATCAAATCACCAGTCCTCTTGGCGGCCATAATCCCAGCTACTCGCGCCACCTCAAGCAGCGCTTGCAGGGAACCTTTAGGTCCCGCGCCCGCCTCGATGTCCGCCAGAATACCGGCGGGGAAAACCACCTGGGCGGATGCTACGGCGACGCGCTCGGTGATCGGTTTTGATCCAACGTCAACCATACAGGACTCCGCGTCACCCCCTAGGCCGGTCGTCAAATGCGAGAGCCCAGTGGATTCCATGGCAATATTATCGAGATTGGGGTTCGAGATCTGTTTCTTAGACATACGACAGGGACTTGTATCCGTAGAGAAGTTGCTGGAGGATACGCGAAACGCCGATCTATGGCACAGATGCCTGGCTTTCCGTTGCTCAAGTTCTTCAGGAAGCTAGGCTCTATGTACGGAGCACAAGCTTCCACTCTATTTTGGATGCAGTTTGGTCGACCTATAAGACTGGTCCTCCTTGCTGCATCCCAACGAACCCAGATCTCTGTAATGCCCAAGAACGCTCTTCGAATAGCTCTTGCCCTAACTCTTGCGCCCCTCCTCACAGGGGCTTGGTTGACGGGAACTTTCTCCTCTTCTCACCTTGCGGCTGGAGACCTCGTCGACCTGCTCGACGACAACCTAGCCAGGGTCAAGACCGCGGCACCTAACGAGATTTGGGAGCGAGCGTCTAGTTTGCGGGAAGCGGCGACAGCTCTCAGCCAAGGAGGTGAGCTTGACACTGCGCTGGACAAGCGCCTGGAGGACGTCTTGAGCTTAGCTCCTAGGCAAGTGCTCTTCGCCGGAGCCACACGGCTCATTGGTGGCGCCGCGGATCTCGCGGGGCTCCAATCGGACCTAACGCCCCTCCTGGCGAATGAGAACAACGAGATAGCGATTGCCACCGCCGAGCTGCTAGGCAACGAGACCTTTCGCGGACTGGGTGTAGAGGAGCGCACTGCCTTGGCTGAAGATCTACAGGCAGTAGCCGACGATGCAGAGCGCTCTCCGGAGGTGCGCATTGCCGCGGCAACCTCCTCCTACAGCATTGGCCGAGGATCCCTCAAGGGAGAGGCACGCTCACGCATGACCTCGTTCCTAAATTCAGAAGATGCAAATCTTCGGGCACTCGGCGCGTTGGCCCTAGCCAGCATCGGCGACAACATTCGAGGAGAGCTTGAAGACGAACTTACTCGACTTGCGAGCCTGCCAGGGGAGACCGGCCGCCTCGCCAGCTCCTACTTGAAGCTCGGTGCCACCCGAAGTCTTCACGAGGCCAAGTACTCCAAGCTGCAGAAGCTCTACAACTCCGAACAGACCCCAGAAAACCTTGAGCGAGTGGCCGCTCTACTCGAGATGATTCACGATGGGCACCTCGAAGGGGATCGCCTAGAGGAGAATGAGCTGATCGACGCTGCACTGAACGGCATGCTTGGCGCGTTGGACAGCCACTCCTCCTACATGCCTGCAGAAGAGTACAAGCAGTTCAGCATGGACTTACTCGAGGCGGATTACGGCGGCATTGGCGCCTATGTTCGCAACGATCCTGTCGACAATATTTTCACGATCACGCGCCCGATCTATTCGGGCCCCGCCTACGAAGCTGGACTCGCTACGGACGACAAGATTGTTCAGATCGACGACTGGCCAACCCTGGGCAACGATCAAGAGGAAATCATCAAGCGCCTCAAGGGAAAGCCTGGCACCGTGGTCAAACTCTACATCTGGCGGCGCGGAATGGATCCCGGCAAGATCACCCGTCCGACCAAGGAGATGATTGTCGAGATCGAACGCGCACAAATCTCCGTACCTTCAACGGCGCACCAAATGCTTCCTGGAGGGATCGGGTTGGTCGAGCTTAAGAGCTTTAGCCGAACGGCTACCGAGGACGTGCGGGCGGCCATCAAGGAGCTCAAAGAACAAGGCATGCGAGCACTCGTTTTCGACCTGCGCTACAACTCGGGTGGACTGCTGAGTGAAGCCCGAGGAGTTGCGGACCTCTTCCTGCCCAAAGGCTTACCGGTTGTGTCTACCGAGGCGCGCGTGGGCCCCAGTCAGCACTTGGGGACATTGGAGGACGCCTTCATCCCCGCCGAGATGCCCATGATTTGCCTTATCAACCGCTATTCGGCTTCGGCTTCCGAAATCGTCTCCGGCGCCTTGCAGGATCACGGACGCGCAACCATCGTCGGTGAGCGTAGCTTCGGCAAGGGCAGTGTCCAAAACCTCTTTCCTCTGTATGGGTATGCCGATGACCAATACGACGACGAAAACGGGAACAACAAATGGGATCCATGGGAGCCCCTTCGGTACGACTTCAACGGGAATGGCGAGTTTGACTTCGCGCCCCATGTTCGCCTCACCATCGCACGCTATCTGCTGCCTTCCGGTCGGTCGATTCACCGCGAGTTTGATGCCGATAAGAATTTGATTTCACCCGGTGGTGTCTCCCCCGACCAAGAGGCCGAAGCTGGCCTTATCGAAGGGTGGCGCGTGATGGAGCGCCGCGTTCTATTGGACAAGCAGGTCCCGCGCACCTATGTCGACCAATACTGGGAAGAGCATCACAACGCGTTCCGCCTGATGGCTATCTGCGACGAAAAAGACATAAGTCGCTACCCGGGTTTTGATGAGTTCTACACTGGGCTGGAGACCCCCCTTAGCAAAGACGACGTGCGCCTTCTTCTTCGCGCTGAGATTCGCCGACGCATGCAAGACGAGCGCGGAGGTGCGTATCCATTCGGTGACTTTGAAGAGGACATCCAACTGCAGGCTGGACTCGTCACCTTACTGAAAGCGATAGGAGAAACTAGCGATCAGCATATCGAGTACAAGTCGACCTTTGTAACGGAAGTGAGTGCCGACAGCGGGGAAGCCGATCAAGTTGCAGCCCTCGGAACTAACGCTTCAGATGCTGCCATCCATGATGCCAAGCAGCGCTTAATCGCTGCCCGAGAAGGTGGAACTGAGCTTGGTGACGACGAGCTTCTTGGCCTTATCGAGCTTCTCAATTCTCTCGAGTTGTAGTCACCCAAAATAGGCGTGCCAATAATAGAGCGGGCAGCACTCCATTTTTGGAGTGCTGCCCGCTCTTCCTTTACGCGCTGAGGGCTTGACTCTAGTCCTCTAGATAACCGAGAGCCCCAAGGCCATCTAGATTGCCGTCGTCAGCCACTTGGAGTCCTTCATCACCATTCCACTGGGCCCGTAGATCATCGAGCAAAGTGGCGAGTTCTTGTGTTAGCTCTGGATAGTCGTCCGACACGTCAAACTCGCCATTGGGATCATGGGCAAGTTCGAACAAGAAACCTTGGACATGCTGACCAACGCCGGTACGCGTGTACTTGAAGCCGTCACGGTAGATCCCAAAGTGGGAGTCCTTGGCATTCTTGTGGTCTCGATCCTCAAGCAGCAAAACGCGATTGTCCGTCAAGGGCGTTCGAGCGAGGTCTATGCCACGCATTCCCTTGGGTACGGCGACTCCAGCGAGACCAAGTAGCGTCGGCGCAATATCGATCCCCGAGGTCATCTTGTCCACGCGAACCCCAAAGCCAAGGGCGTGAGCTTCCCCTCCAGGGGGCGGGACAATCAAAAGGGGGACGCGAACCTGTGGCTCAAAGATATCGTGGTGTCCAAAGGAGCCCCCCTCTCCAAATGCCTCTCCGTGGTCGGCGGTCACAACAATCGCCGTATTGCTCTCTGCAACCGCCAGCTCTTCCAAAAAGGCCCCCACTTTCGCGTCTAGTTCAAAGATCTCCGCGCCATAGAGTTCAGTCAGGTGGCGCTGATCCTCCGCGTTCATGACATAGCCTTTTGGAAGGCCGGTACTCCGATAGGAGAAGCCGTTCACTGGGCCTGCATACTCCCCCACAAATTCCGCTGTCGCATCAGGACTCGGAAGATAAGGCCAGTGCGCGTCGTACATGTTGATCATGCAGAACCACGGCCTCTTGTCTCCGTTCCGAATCCACCTTTTAGCTGCGCTCAGGGAATCATCGGCCGGTCGTTGAAAATCCTGAATCCAGTGCGGGCGACCGTTGAATTCAAAGAGAGGAATATGTGCCGCAGCGATCGACTGCAAGTCATGGACGAGTCCCCACGCGCTTGTATAGGTGACGGGAGGGTCGACAATGTCATCGTACGTCTCGAAACCATAGTTCATGCCCGTATGCCCAGCGAGAACATCCGTGCCGACAAATGCGCCCGTTCGGTAGCCCTCCCTCTGCAGGAGGGCGGCGACATGATCAGCTCGAGTAGGATCGTAATTCAGGTTCAGAATCCACGCTCCATGCTCAGACGGGTAGACACCTGTCAGCATGGACAGGTGGGACGTGAAGGTAAAACAGGAGACCGAGCGCGCGCTTTCAAACGTCGTCCCCTGACTCGCGAGCTCTGTCAAATAGGGGCTGACTCGAAGGGCATCTTCATCAAATGCTGTAAGGCTCTTTGCCCGTACCGTATCCCAGACAAGGAGCAACAGGTTGGGTTTGCCTGTCGCATCTCCCTCGACCAAGAATTCATCCTGAAGCGGCAAAAGAAAGCCGCACAGACTAGATACGCCAAGTAAGGACAACAGAGCCCCACGGCGTGCATTTTGGCCACTCAGCAAAAACCGAACGAAAACGAACGCAGTCAATAGACAGACAAGGCCCGCCCCAAGGACTCCCAGCCATGGCCATGGACTTCGAAGGCCGACGGTGTCACCACCGAAGCTCGTAAAACTGTCAAGAACCCTGTGGCTAGCTATAGGGAATGCGAGGCACCAGAAGAGGCTACCCAGCAAGGGGACACTGCGACGAAGTAGGTACCGAATCGCGTAAGCGGGAAGCAGTGCCAACCCAGCCAGGCAAGCCCAAAGCACGAGCGTCTGAAGAAAGAGTCGAGGTTCATTCGACCAATGGGATTGAGCGCGACGAACAAGAACGGTGTCGACTGCGGCTAATAGAAAGACACAGGCGAGCAGGGCGTGGATCACGCCAGGTTTCCCCAAAGTGTCCGGGGCGGTCTCACCGTTTATCTCACCTAGCTCCGACCCACTCAATCTCCGGACTCCTTTGGTTCCGTCTCAAGCTCATCGGAGAAATCGCGTAAAGCGGGAAGCACAATCTCACTCAGTAGAATCTTGATGGCCGCCGCAACTGGTAAGGCCACCAAGATGCCAAACATACCGAAGGCGGCATGGCCGGCAAGTAGATAAAACAGGACCTCGACTTCATTCATCCGGAGACTGTCTCCGATCACCTTGGGCATAAGAACGTACCCCTCGATGACCTCGCCTAAACCGAAGACGATGCCCGTCCGAACGAGTGACTCCAACGCCCCCATTTCCGGAGCGGCCATGGTAAAGACTGCGGCGAACAAGAAGCCGACCAGAGGACCAATCACGGGGATGAGTGATAGCAAGCCACCAGTCATACCGAATAGGAACGCATAGTCAACCTGGGCAATCAACAAGCCCACCGTGAGAATCGCGCCTTTGAGAAGGCAAACGAGTAAACGCCCACGAAAGAATGCCGCGAGCATCGATCCGATCTGGCGGCCGACGTTTGCAATTTTTTCGCGGTCGCGCTTGGGTAAGTAGCGCTTCACCGAGCTGTGCATTGTGCCGAGGTGAAACAAGAGATAGTAGGCGTAAAGCGGGACCAGAAGAAGCAGCCCACCTAGTCCTAGCAGTGCCCCAAAGAAGTTGACAACAACTCTGCCCAAACCGCTGGCCGCTTGAATACCCACCCGGGCAGCAGCTTGAGAGATGGCCTCGGGAGTCTCCTTGCGGGGCACCTTGGCATCAGAGTTCAGAACCGAATCATTGGTCACCTCAGAAGGGACACCCCCGTTGGTCCCCCCCCCTAACAGCTCGTGGAATTTTGCCCTAGCGACATCAATAAAGTCCTGAACCCGGATCGTCGGCAGCTCCACTCCGAACATCTCTTCGACCCGGACAACCCGCTCTTCAATTTTAGTGTCGATCGTCCCAATGGATGGTCTGTCTAAGATCACACCTCCAACCAGCTCATTGCTTTGGGTGAACAGGCCTCCCAACACCAAGATCCCACCTAAGAACCAAGCCATAAAGACCGTGTTCACCGCCCTCCTGCGACTCATCCCCCTTCCCTCGAGTTTGCTCACCATCGGGTGCAAGATGAATGCAGCGAGATAGCCGAGTAAGAGTGGATTCACCACGGCCCGAATAGACCAGACGAGCCAGATGGACAAGGCCCCAAGGAGGCCAAGTGTTACGTTTCTTCGAATGGTGCTTAGGTTTTGAATCAAGAGAGTCAATTTTAGGTTTTGAATCGAACAGCGCCACAGACAAGGGGAGCGCAGGGGGAACCCATATGGTTCCCTTTCAGGAGGCTCCTAAAGCCGGAAGCTCCTTCGGTAAGGATATGTCGTAGTTTTCAACAAAAGCAGCGTCAAAATCAAACCCCTCTCGGAAGTCTTCGATTGAGTCCTCTTCACGTCTAGCCAGCAGATTGTTATCGACCATCAAGAAGACGATCCTGCCCCAATCCATACTCTCCATCACTCCCCATGACCTCCAAACTTGGGCTGCGAGCGGACCAAAAGATTTCCGGGCAAACTCTCTCATCCCGAAGAGAACCTCTTGTCCTGTTAGGTGACGCTCAAGCCCCTCGGCATCTTCCTTCTTGGCCAACCGCAGCGCATCTTCCAAGGACTCGAACAGAAACCGATAGGCTTCGACAGAAAAGCGGCCATCACGAGTGGAGAGTTCTAGAAGTGCGTCTTGCATGGAAGGAAGTACAGAAAATTTAGCGGCCAACTTTTAGAGGCCGAATGACCAATTGGGAGAGGGCCAGGAATGCGCGCGCAACCACCGCGTCGGGTGTCACATTGGCTTCGATATCCCCGCGGCATTCAAGTAATTTCTCACGAACGACCTCGACCCTCGGGCCCAACCCCGCAAGGTACCTTGGAGAGTCCTCACCACTCATAGAGATAAGCAGATCGGTGTGGACCTGACGGTCGACATTTGCGCCGGCACAGCACCTCGAGAGGTCTGCGATAAACTCAAGTGCGAAATCGAGAAGGGAGCGCGCCCGCATCCGCGCCATGGCGCGATCCGTGGCAGCGACGAACTCCCCCTCTAGATTCCAGACTTCATTGGAGCAGTCCATAGCTCCCCTCTTTCCGGAGAGAAGGGCCGAAAGAAGCTCATGCTCGGCAGCCCTACCCTCCCGCAGAAGTCGCATGGCAATTCCTGGAGAACCTTTGGACCAGCGCGCTAGCCGATCGGCAAGCCGCTCGTTGGTGCCCACCGCCAACTCTAGAATCAATTCCTTTGCGAGAACCGGCTCCAAAGGCGCGTACTCCACGCGCGTCACACGAGAGATAATCGTATCCAAGAGAACGCCGACATGGGCGGTCTCCAGGATCAGCAACGTGCCCGCGGCAGGCTCTTCCAGAGTCTTGAGCAGCGCGTTCTGGGCATTTGTGTTCATGCGATGGCACTCGCGAATGATCACGACACGCCATTCGGATTCCACCGCATGCAAATCCAGAAACCCCTCAACGGTTCGCCGCATCTCCACATCGTCCTTACTTGAGGAATTCTCGCGAAAGGCAATACGGTTCAGCTTGATGATTTCCGCACCAGAATCCAGAGGGTCCACGACAAGTAAGTCGGGGTGGTTGGACTCTTCGCCTCCAGATTGAAACCGGCGACAAGGGCCACAAGTTCCACATGGCTTTCCAGGACCCGAAGCACAAAAAAGACCAGCGGCCAAATACAACGCGCAGCTGAACTTGCCCACTCCGTCGGGGCCGCCGAAGAGAAGCGCGTGCCCTAGCCGCTCGTCCTTCGCCGCGCGCCATAATCCCTCGAGCACATCCATGTGGCCGCGCGGTTCTTTTAGGAGCACGGGGAACCCTCTTGGCGGGCGGACTCGACAACCGTGGCGATATCAGCGGCGACCTGTTCGGAATCTCGGGCGCCGTCGATCACAACAACTCGTGGATTCTGTTTTGCGTAGATTCGATAACCTTCGGCGACACGCAGCTGGAATTCAGTTCCTTTATCCTCGATACGATCGGTGGCAGCCCCCCTTCTCCTAGCGGCGTCCTCGATCGGAATATCCAGCAAGATGATCAGGTCCGGCGCGGGTTGATTCGCCCAGCTGTGCAAGAGCTCTAAGACAGCTTCAGGATCTAGGTCTCCGGCGACTGCTTGGTACGCAAATGTCGAGGGGTGAAAGCGCTCGCACACGACGTCGCGCCCCTCGCGAAGGGCCGGAGCGACCAGCTGATCCAACATTTGTCGACGGGCTGCCGCAAAGAGGAGGGTCTCGACCTCCGCCTCTAGATGCAAGGCCCGGTCGAGAAGCAGCGCGCGAACGCGCTCACCGAGGTCCGTGCTGCCAGGCTCCCGCAAATGGACCGGAGCGAAAGCGCTGTCGAGCGCCGTACTTGGACTCTGATGCTGGATCAAGTGCTCGACAAGCTTCCTCGCCTGGGTCGACTTACCACAGCCGTCCACGCCATCGATGACGACAAACAGGGGGCGCCCTTGCACATCGCGCCCGATACCCTCATTACTCCTCTCGCTATTCGCACTCATGTCATCCCATCCTACAGACCTCTAGCCCCGCACTGCGAGTTCCAGCTAGGGCTTCTCGAAGAAAGAGGCCCGTTCAAATCGGTCAGACTCCCTTGCGCGCCTCGGACAGAAGCTCTTCGATTACTTGGCGGTCTTGCCGAGCACGTTCGAGTACAGCTTCTAGGGCCTGGCCCTCGAGAGCTTGGCCGCCTTTTGCGCCATAGTCAGAATCCAAGTGCGGGGGGACTAACAAGGCGACCTCAAAGGCCTCGACACTCTCTTGCACTTCGCCTAGTGCCAGTAGCGCTTCGCCCCGCCCACGATGTGCAGATGCCCGGAACGGATCCACCTCTACAGCACTAGTGAAGAGTTTGAGAGCCGCAGCAAAGTCCCCCCTGTCCAAATGCCAGTGAGCGACTTCGAGCCGCTTCCCGTCCTCTCCGGAGTTCCATGCGAGCCAGCGCTCCAATGCGGCCATCGCCTCGTCGGTCTCACCCTCGGCGCGATAGTGCTCCATCAAGTGCAACTCGGCGTTAAAACTCTTGTCTTCCCAACCCGGGAAAGCCGCTTCTGCCGCTTTGAATTGAACGACAGCTTCCAGCTTCTTTCCCGCCCGTTGAAGCATATTCCCCAGCGCCATGCGCGAACGGTAGTCCTCACCACCCAGCGCGAAGGCCATTTCATAGTGGCGCTGAGCCGCCTCCATTTCGCCTGCGGAGAGCGCCATTTCGCCCTGCAAGAAGTGTGCACGAGGAGACTCCTCTTGAAGCTCTCCCAGAACACGCAGGGACTCCTCTGCATCCAATCCACGTCCTGCCTGCCAAGCACTCCAAGCGACGGTGCACCAGGCCTCACTCCAGTCCTTCGCGTCTTCGTAATCGAGTGGAGGCGTACGGTCTAATCCAAGTCGAATCAGGCGAACTGCATTCCCGTCATGACGAGGTTCCACTCGCAGTTTCGAGACAAGCATCGCGACTCGATTGAGGAAGTGATCATCCAGCTCCTCGGGCGTCAATCCATAGGCAAAATCGAGCGCCTTATCGAGATCCTGGCCCTCATTGAATGCCTCCAGCAATTTAACCATCGCTGGAAAACCGTAATCGTCGATCAAAAGGTCGCACAACAGGCCACCTTGATAATACGCCCATATGATGCGAGGACCACTGAAAGCCCGGTTTAGATCTCGAACGCCGATGATCTGATCCGAGGCAAAGGAATCCACGAGCTCGCGGCGCAAAGGCCTAATCCAAGAGGCGTCGCGCTGCTCCTCTTCCCATGTAGCGAGACCCTCTGTGATCCAGCGCGGGCACCGATTGCGAGTCAATCCAAGGTGGATGACATGGCTAAATTCGTGGTACGAGGTCTCCGCCCAAGAAAACTGACCACGCATCTCGCACAGCGGCGAGAGCGCCGTCACGACAGGACCAAAACAAACACCAAGTGCGGGAAAACCTTCAAAGCCGGTAGAGCGTACCGAGAAGTCGCGATGCCGGTCGAAAACCTCGATTCGTGTTGGACCAGGAGTGAAGCCGTAGCGCTCCGCTAAGAGCTCACGAGACTCTGCGTAGAAACGAGGCAACACGCGCGCGAGCACCTCGGAGCCATCCGCGGGCCAGGTGTAGCTAAGCTCGCCCGATCCATAGACGACATCAAAGCTGTTCGCGATACGGGTCAGTACCATTTTCTGGTTGTTCCGCCATGCGTCCTGGCGACCTTCAGCGATATCTTCGGCGCGCTCTAAAAATTCGAGCGCACGCTTCTCATTCCCCGTATTCGCAAGGCATTCGCCGAGGCGTGTCATCGCTCGCCAGTCGCCCGCATTCCTCGCAACGGCAGACTCAAGGAAGGGAACTGCGTCCGCGAATCGGTAGAGCCCAACCAAAACCGTCCCCACTCTCCGCTCGGGTGAACTATCCCAAGCTGCGGCAAGGTTGAGTCGCTCAAGGATTGCCGAAGACTCCTCCGGACTGTCTTCGATGTAGTGCAGGGCCGCGCGAAGTGCCTGTACATCCCGCCTACCTCCAGCGTCTCGTTCCAAAGTGCGAAGACGCTGCCGAGCTGCAACCAGCTCACCCTGCTTGAGGTGCGAGTCCGTCAGGGCGATCAACCCGGGTATCGACTCGGGATTGGACTCCAAAAGTTCCACAAGAAAAGAGCGCGCGCTTCGAGTGCGTCGCCAGTTGAGCCTGTGGAGCTCATAGCTCCCGAGCAGCGCGCCGGCATGTGTGCTGTTCAGTTCGAGGGCTTCGCGATACAAAGCACTAGGCATACGTGTGCTGCTCCCCGCACGAGCGACCTCTCCATCAGCCTCAAAATAGATGTCAGCAAGCTCTACGAGGACGTCGGGCTCCGTCCCGGCCCCATGACTCGCAAGGGCGTCAGCGGCAACTAGAGTTCGACTTGCCGCTTCGAGTTGGCCGAGCTCCCGCTCGCACTTTGCGCGGAAGAGCAGGTCCCTCCAGTCCATCCCGATCGAATCTAAGAAGACGATCTCCTGGAAGGACTCGTTCGCGCTTTCCCGGTCGCCGAGCTCCAAGTTTGCGCTGCCCGTCAGCCAACCCAACCTGGGGGAAGCCTTGTCGCCAGCTTTCAAAAGCAACTCCAGCGCATCCTTAGGTCGTCCCAGCGTAGTGAGCTCTTCCGCAAGGTCCATTCGAATGGTGTGCGCCTCCGGGGCGTTCGGCAAATCCAACTCGGCTGCCTTGAGCGCCTTGCGCTGCTCGGCCTCCGCTCCAGTCCGGTCCCCCTTGTCCCAAAGACAGCGAGCGAACATTGCGCGGCTCCGCCAATCCCCTTCATCGTCGTCAAGGTGCACTGCCAGCAGGCGCCGCCCCTCGTCGACCCTCCCCCGTCGGCGCAACCGATCGGCCTCGGCCCGCTCCTCAGCGAGCAGGGCCTGGAGTTCATCGTCGAGGTCGTCGACAAGGAACGAAGAGGCCACGGGTTCCCCAAGCTCAGCGAGAGGTTGGGTCGGAGAGAGGGCGAACAATAGAGATGCCAAAACGAGTGTCATGCACCAGTTGTAGCTTGTCTGAGCCGCCACGAAAACCCCGGGGGGGCATTGACGGGACCGATTGACCGACTCTTCACGAACACAAAGGTTGGCAAGATCTCATAGGGAAGCTTGCTCGCGCCTTTCCGATATCGTATTCCATAGTTATGCCCCATTTTCCTCGTCTTCTCCACGCGACATTATGCCTGCTCCTTTTTGCCTCTTGCGTGGGAACGGGCCCCTCTCCCGACCCCCACAGCAGCTATAACGGGCCCGTTTCTCTTGTGGCGCTGATCTCACGGCCGCTCTCTTGGGAGAAGTTGGAGGGGCTAGAGCAGTGGCTCGATCGCAACAGCTCCAACGCCAGCTCCACGGATGTCCTCAACGCCCGACTTGAGCTAGCCGATGGGCGCTCCACCTTTGCGCGTAGCGACCAAAATCAGACCTCGGCAGCGGTTCTCAAGATGCGTCGCGAAAGGGCGATTAGTGACTATCGAATCGTCTTGGCTAGCACCTCGGCTAGCTCCAGTCAGCGAGCCCGAGCCCAAAATGGAATCGCTCTCGTCGGGGGCAGCTATACCGGAAGCCCTAACTATCAAACCTCGACTCCAGGCGGTGGAACGACCCTCACGATTATCCCCCGGGCCCAATGGGGCGCGGCTCGCGAAGTGCCAGACCATATGTCTCGCCACCAGGCACCCTGGTCGGACATCATCGTCCACCACACAGCCATGAAGGTCGGATCGGACACTAGCCAAGCAGGCCGATCCGCCGAGCTGCGCGTTATCCAGCGCAGCCACCTAGGCAAGCGCGACCCCCAATGGGGCGACATCGGGTATCACTACCTAATCGACCCCGAGGGCCGGATCTATGAGGGCCGTCGACTCGCTTGGCGCGGTGCGCATGTGGCCGGCCTCAACGACCACAAAATCGGAGTTTGCCTGTTGGGGAACTTCGATCTCACGACACCGACAACTGCATCTCTGGCAACCCTTGAGCGCCTTCTCGACGACCTGCGCACACGCAACCAAATCCCTCGCGCCCGCGTGAGCTACCACACCGCAATCGCAACCAATGCCACGCAATGCCCAGGGCGAAACTTGATCAGTTGGATGCAGAATTACCGCAGTGGAAATCAGTCGGTTGCGAACATCGCCACCGCTCCGAAGCCAACGTGGAGCCGCGCGGGCACGGTTCGCTAGGTATATTAAATCAGGCCTTGGCCTGCCGGGGAACCGTCTAAATCTTCGGGTTCGACTGCCTCAAAAGTAGGTGACGGACCATCCGAAAAATAGGCTAGGGCCATCATGCTGGCTTGGGCTAAAGTCGGAGTTCCGCCTAATGCCGCAGCGTCTTCGGCAACCCGCATGAACAGCTGAAAGGAGAGATTCAGAACCGAGTCCCTCTCCGTTCGGATGATCTCCTGCAGCTCCTGTAAACGCGCGTCCCCCATCTCCAATGCCTGGGCAGCAATGTGAGTGTAGGCCTCCATCAGCCACTCGCGGTCCCGCACTTTTTGGGGTTCCTTCATCATGAGTACGACGAGGCCCGCCACAATTTTACTGGGACCTTCAGCCAGGGCCATGAGGTCAGTATGCAGGCGATCGGGCTCGGGAGAGGTCAAACCACCCGTTGGCGAAGGCGAAGTCATGAATCGGGTGTGGTTGAGGAAAATGAATAGGTTCCAGGTATAAACACGGCAAAGAGTTTAGCCGCAGCTTCTCGCTCCGACCACATTGGACTACCATGCTTCCTAGTTATGACTTGAGCCACCTTGGTGCTCACCTCGCCGAACCTCAGCCTAGAACAGACCATGAAATCGTTAGTTATTCTCGTGCTTGCCCTTCTGCCCATTGCCTGCACAGCTAAGGAGCCCGCTGCAACCGCGAGCAATAGCAGCGAACAGGCGCCCCTAGCCTCTGCTGTTGAACCAGCCGTTCACGACGTGATCTGTGGTCACAAAATCGAGTCCGTAGGTGCCTGTGGTAACTACGTCGATGTCGATGGTAAGTGGTTAGAGATCGAGAATGGTGCCGCTTATGGACTTGGCGCCATGGAGTGGTGCAGTTCGGAAGACTCCAAAGTCGAAATCGCTGGAGAAGTCAAAGAAGACAAGTTCTTTGCGACGTACCTCAAAGTCATCGGCTGAGCCGGATTGAGCCCCTTTACCACCCTCAGGCTTGGGCACGTTTGTCTTGCCCTAGCCGTTGGAGTGTTTCTACTTTGGATATCTTTGCGAGCGCACTCTGCCGAGTCACGCAAAGGTACGGACGTGCGTTCCCTCTTGACGGTTTGTGTTTGGCTTGCGATTCAAGTCACCTTGGAAGCACTCTGGCATAGGGCCCTCGGACTCTCGGGCTTTGGAATCATCTTTCTGCTCTACCTCGATTTTGCCGTTGTGCTTCCCCTCCTTAGCCTATGGCTTTGGATACGGCACTTCGCTCTTGGAGGTCATCACCGGATGACACGTCCTGCGGCAACGCTTGCACTCTTGACCCTCACGGGCCCCGCGTTTGCCTACTATGCAACTTGGGTAGAGCCGTTTGACCTCAAGCTCGAAGAGCACACCGTGGGTCTCGCGAGTGGCCGTGGCGGTGGAGCCGACTTCACAATCGCGGTCATAGCAGACTTGCAAGCACGCAAGGTGACCGAGTATGAGCGCAGGGCAATCGCACTTGTCATGGCGAACAATCCCGACATCATTTTGATTGCTGGCGACATCATCCACTGGTCCGATATGGATGAGTATGTTGCGGCGATTCCTGAGTTCCAAAGCCTTCTACAGGAGCTGCACGCTCCCAGTGGCGTCTATTTCGTCCAGGGGAACACCGATGTCCCGGAGCTCGAGAGTCTCCTCTTCCAAGACACGGACGTCATCCCCCTGCTCGACGAGATGACTAACCTTGAGATACGTGGGAACAAGGTGACACTGGGTGGACTTGCGTTAGCACACCATCGGGTTGCAAGTGGCCAAGCGCTCTTGCAAAGGATGGAGTCCGATAGCGAAGAGGCCGACATTCGCATCCTACTCTCGCACATGCCCGACCCCTTATTGGACCTCAGTCCAAACTCTCGCATCGACTTGATCGTGGCGGGGCACACCCACGGCGGACAAGTTCAGATTCCTTTTTTCGGGCCACCAATCACCTTGTCCCAAGTGCCGCGCTATGTGGCCGCCGGTGGGCTGAGCGAGCATGAAGGAAACGTGATTTACGTCAGCCGGGGCATCGGTGTCGAGCGGGCGCAGGCGCCCCGCGTTCGCTTCCTGTCGCCTCCGGAAGTTAGCTTGCTCACCGTGGTTTCCAATCCCCCCAGCGGCCGGAACTAGACAACCGAGTCAAGTATATCCGACAGGCTGAACCTGGGAGCCCAGCCCAAAGCGCGTAGAGAGGTTGCGTCCCCGGCGATTCGAATAGCCTCGCCAGACCGGGTCATTGCATCGTTGACCTCATATCCGATGGGTTCGCCGATGCGCTCCACCAGGCCCTCCAGAAGCGTCTGAATCGGAACTGCATTTCCCGACGAGATGTCATAGGTGCGACCATGAAGGCCCTTCTCTAGCAATAACAAATAGGCGTCCAAGACGTCGTCAACATGGAGCAGGTCCCGCTCGGGCCAGAGGCTCCCCGTACGCATGGGCCGCCCATCACGCCTCGCCTCTTTGAGTTCAGAAACCAAGTCGGGAAGAACATAACCAAGACCTTGCCCTGGCCCCGCGTGGTTATAGGGGCGTGCGATCACAATTTCGAGATTGGGTGCATAGCATGCACGAGCAACGCGCTCCGCGAGACGCTTACTCCAACCATAGGCCGATTGAGCTTGCGCTCTAGTGCCCTCCGGAATGTAACCGGACTCAAGCGCGGCAGCCTTTCCATAGACGGCGGCGGTGGAGGCAATCAAGACTCGAGCGGGCTTCCCTCGATCCGCCAATCCCGCCAAGAGGTTACGTGTTGCACCCGCATTGGCCTCGCGCGCATGGAAAGGGTGAGTCTGAGCCACCCGGGGATTTGCTAGCCCAGCGAGATGCAGAACACCCGTTGGAGCCGGCGAAAGTGAAAGCAACGTGCGCTGGGTTGCATCGGCGTCCGTTAGATCACAAGCATGAAAAGTAACACCACCCGGATGCCGAGAAGGCATGCGATTCGGAGCACTCCGAGAGAGCGCGTGGATGTGAACTCCTGGCGGCAGCAGGGTTTCACCAGCGCTAACACGAGCCAGAAATCGGCTGCCTACAAAACCAGAGGCGCCAGTGAGAAGGAGTGCAGAGGGGACGGACATTGTGGTGGTAGTGCTTCCTATTTGCTCAGTGCGGCCAGATCGCAATCAACCATGTCTCGAATGAGCTCTTCGAAGCTGGTCTCGGGTTCCCAACCCAATTTCTCTTTTGCTTTAGAGGCGTCACCAATAAGCAGATCGACCTCCGCAGGACGGACCCACTTCGCGTCGGTCCGAACATAGTCTTCAAAGTTCAAGTCAAGGTGTTCAAACGCAACTCGACAGCAGTCTCCGACCGTGTGCATTTTCCCCGTAGCGATCACGTAGTCATCAGGCTCGTCCTGTTGCAACATCATCCACTGAGCGCGCACGTAATCTCGTGCGTGTCCCCAGTCACGCCTTGCATCAAGATTTCCGAGCACGAGCTCTTTCTCCAAACCCAACTTGATTTGAGCGGCGCGCTTTGTGATTTTTCGGGTCACAAACTCGACGCCACGGCGTGGGCTCTCATGGTTGAAGAGGATCCCGCTGCATGCGTACAGGCCGTAGCTCTCCCGGTAGTTCACCGTAATGAAGTGCCCGTAAACCTTTGCGACACCGTAGGGACTGCGGGGATAAAAAGGCGTATCTTCCGTCTGGGGTGTCTGTAGGACCTTGCCAAACATCTCGGAGCTGGAGGCCTGGTAAAAACGAGCGCCGGGACAGACCTGGCGCATGGCCTCGAGGGCGCGCGTCACGCCAAGTGCTGTGAACTGGGCGGTCAAGGTGGGCTCGACCCATGAAGTGGGCACAAAGGACTGCGCAGCCAGATTGTAGATCTCGTCAGGCTGAGCAGCTTCAAAGGCCCGCGTTAGGCTGGATTGGTCCAGCAAATCCGCGTGAAGTAGCTCAACCCGATCGACGAACCCCTCAAGGCGCTCAAAGCGCTCTGTTGACGAGCGCCTGACCGTTCCGAATACCTGGTACCCCTTTTCGAGTAACAGCTCCGCAAGGTAACTGCCATCCTGCCCGGTTATACCGGTGATAAGCGCTCGTTTTGGATTCGAAGAAGTCATAGAGAGAGGTGGGAAACAGATTCAGAGGCCGACTACCGCGACAACTCACGCGGCACTTTTAGAACACTACCAGATAAACCCCTGTCGCGAGCGCAATCCGGTACCAACCGAATAGAGAAAGCCCATGGCTCTTAAGCCAGGAGACCATCCAATGAACGGAAAGCACCGCGGACACCCACGCCGCCAGGAAGCCGACCAACAAAGCGGGCCACCCATACGTCGCTAAAAGTAAGGGCCCATCCGAGAGCGCTTTGTAGGCTGTCGCCGCGCCCAAGGTAATCAAGCCGAGCAGAAAGCTAAACTCGACGGCGGCGGACAACTTCAGACCGACGATCAGCCCCCCCACAATGGTCATTAGGCTACGACTGGTGCCGGGCCACATGGCTACACATTGCAGAAACCCGATGAGGAGGGCCCCAAGAAACGTGATTTGCATCAAATCACGCCCCGTATCGGTTGCGGCACTTTCGCCCTTTCGGCGGGACCAAAATGAAACAACGAGGATGGCGACTCCGCCGACAAACCAGGCGATCAGTATGGGCCCCATGCCAAACAACTTCTCTTCGATTTTGTCGTCAAACAGGAGTCCGATCACCGCGGCCGGTAGAAAAGCGGTGATGAGTGCGAGGCCTAAGTGGCGCCCTTCCTCAAACTTGGGCTCCGTGCCCTTTGGCTGTAGGAACCCAACTACGATCTGCATAACTCGCTCTCTATAGAGCCCGAGCACCGCGACGATTGCCCCGGCTTGGATACAAATAGCGTAGGCGTTCGCTGCCTCTCCGCCTGGAATCCCAAGAGCCTCTTGCACTAGGAGCAGATGCCCGGTCGAGCTTACGGGGAGGTATTCCGTTAGACCCTCAACGAGCCCCAATATTATTGCTTGCCACCAGTCCATATCTGCCTTTCATACTGCCCTGTGCGTCGAAAGGACTCACCTACAAAAGGCAGTCCTTTTGCTGATTGCAAAAGAAAGCTCCCCGGTCAACGCAACAAGCGCAAACCGAGGAGCTTCAAATACCGGATGCTAAAGCGGTGCTCGCTAATCGATCGTCTTTGCGACAATCTCGGGAGCGAAGTATTCCATGCCAAAAGCGTCAGCAACTGCCTTGCAGGTGATTTTTCCAGCAATCACGTTCGAGGCGGAGGCGAGCTCCTTGCTCTCGGTGATGGCACCAGAGGCGCCGAGACGTGCAATCTGAGACGTGTAGTTCAGCGTTGCATTCGTCAACGCCATCGTACTCGTTTGGGGAACAGCTCCCGGCATGTTGGCGACACAGTAGTGCAAGATATCATCAACGATAAAGACCGGGTCGGCATGGGTCGTAGGAGAGCAAGTCTCGACACAGCCCCCTTGGTCAACGGCGACATCGACGATGACGCTGTTCTTCTTCATGAGCTTGAGGTCCTCACGGCGCACCAACTTAGGTGCGGCGCCACCCGGAATAAGGACAGCACCGATTACGAGGTCCGCGTGCGGAAGGTGCTGGCGGACAGCCAAAGAAGTCGAGAAGACTGTTCGGCAGTTCGCAGGCATCACGTCGTCGAGGTACCGAAGACGGTCCAGGTCGATGTCCATGATTGTGACATCAGCACCCATGCCGCAGGCCATGCGGGCGGCCTGGGTTCCGACGACACCCCCGCCAAGAACTAAAACTTGGGCGCGCTTTACGCCCGGAACACCACCAAGCAAAATCCCAAGTCCACCTTGGCTGCGCTCAAGAACTTTCGCCCCAGCTTGAATCGCCATGCGACCCGCGACTTCACTCATCGGGGTGAGCAGGGGAAGGGTGCGCCCGACCTGGAGTGTCTCATAGGCAAAGCAATGAGAGCCCGTTGCGATCAGCGCCTCGGTCAACTCACGGGAAGCCGCTAGGTGAAGGTAGGTGAACATGATTTGCCCTGCTCGCATGAGAGGGAACTCCTCGGGGAGCGGCTCTTTGACCTTAACAATCATGTCGGCCTTTGCGAAAACAGCGGCAGCGTCGTCAAGAATCGTTGCGCCCGCAGTGGTATACGCCTTGTCGCTAAATCCGCTATTCACACCCGCTTCGCTTTGGATGTAAACTTCGTGGCCTTCACTAACGAGTCGGTCGACGCCAGCAGGAGTCAGAGCTACACGGTTTTCTTGGGCCTTAATCTCAGTTGGTATACCGATCTTCACTAGACTTCTGGGGGGTTAGGAGATGTGTTTGGGGGGAGTCTCGTATGGCGCTTACTCACGCCTGAGGCGCAGAAGTTTACTCACCTTCCCCTCCCCTTCCTATCCATAGAATAGGAAGAGTCGAGAAGATCCGAAGAAATGCTGCCGTTGGGGCTTGAGCGGAGGCCAAAGTGTCTCTATGATCCTCGCCCCGAAGGGCCATTAGCTCAGTTGGTTAGAGCGCCACGTTGACATCGTGGAGGTCGGAGGTTCGAATCCCCCATGGCCCACCATTTCCCCTTCGGCTGAGATGAAACGACGGCGCCCCTCGCAGGGCGTCTTTTTTTGCGCCCACTCCTCCCACTAGGATCGCCCGTGGAATAGGATCTAACACGGCCAAAACAGACAGGTGCTCACACTCGCCGCGGCCGATTCGTAGTCTTTGTATAACACGACCCTATCGCTACGCCCAATGATCATCCCCACACTTGTCCTTGCCGCCCTTCAGCTTGTTACGAACACCATTGGCCAAGTTCCCGATCAGACTTCGGAGGATTATGACCGACGGGTCACCCCCGAAGTACTTGTTGTTCGGGCCGCGGCACCTGCCGTTGTCTATATCGAAACGGACGTCAAACAGATGGTCCGCACCTTCTTCGGTACTCAAGAGCAGCTAGGCCAATCCAGCGGCTCCGGTGCAGTCATTTTTGACGATGGATATATCGTGACCAACTATCACGTTGTCAAAGGTGCATCGGCCATTCGGGTGTCTTTCGATAAGACCTACGATCCGAAGGTATACACAGCGCGCCTAATTTCCTTCGTTGCCGAGGAGGACCTCGCCCTCGTCAAGATTGAAGGCGATCACCCCTTCCCGACCCTACCTATGGGGACGAGTGCCGACCTTATGATTGGCGAGCGTGTCCTTGCGATTGGCAATCCCTATGGGCAGACAAACACCGTCTCTACCGGAATCATCTCGGGACTACACCGCGAGGTAGTCATCTCCAACGAGCTGGCGTTTTCAAACCTGATTCAGACAGATGCATCCATCAACCCTGGAAACTCCGGTGGCCCCTTGATCAACATCAATGGACGTCTGATTGGCATCAACGCGGCCATGCGTACAAACGCCGAAAATATCGGGTTTGCCATTCCTGTCGACCGCGTCATAGAGGTGCTCGAAAAACACCTGCTCTCAACCGACAACTATCTGGCCTGGACGGGTTTTGACGTCGATGAGAAGACCCTAGCCGTTAGGAGAGTTATCGTAGGCAGCCCCGCGGCAGAGGCCGGCATTCGCGTGGGTGATCAAGTCTTGTCCCTGGGAAAGGATCTCTTTGAAGAGGCTGGGCAATACCAGCTTGCGCGCCTGTCTGTGGACCCCAATGCTCCCCTTAAGCTAAGTGTGCGCCGCAGCGGTCGTACACTTGAGAAGGCGCTTGCGCCTTGGAATCATGTCGACGGCATGCTCTACGAGCGTCTAGGGATCACCTTGGAGTCGATCGCGATGCGCTTCAGCAATCGGCTGGTCCGGGTCACCCAGGTCCGTGCGGGGGGGCCAGCAGACACCCTTGGGATCATGGTCGGCGACATCATCGAGACGGTGCAAGCCGAGGGCCGCAACCCGATGAATATACCGGACTCAGACCGACTCGCCATCGTCGTGCAAGGCCTGAAGCCCGGGGCAAAATTGCTGCTCAACTTGTGGCGCGACTCCAACGGTAATGGAAGTCTTGAACGAACGAATAACCCTCCGTATAGCGAGCTATTTCAAGGAACCATCACGATCGAATAGGCCTTGCAGATCAATGGATTTTGGGCTGAAAGCTCCCCCATTTTTGGGAGGCTTTTGGCTCAGAAGGCGTCCATCGGCAAAATGGCGTCGCGAAGGGACTTTTCCCAAGTGATGTGAATCCATGAGCTCGCGCCGACTGCGCGGTCCTTTTTGCCGCGGGCATCATCACTGGCTCGCAGTTCGAGATAGGCCTCCGTCGCTCCAAAGTCGGCGGCTAGCTTGATAGCCTCCCACAGGGCAACTCCACCCGTTCCGTCCCCCATCGGCATCAACAAAAGTAGCTCCCGCATGGAGATCACGCCACCAAATGGCGGCGGGGCTTCCCCTCCGTCGGGAACAGCCTCCATGGGTCCATAGGTTTTCCGCCCACCGTAGAGCCCGATCGCATAGCCAAGCTCTGTAAAGAGCAGCGCCTCAAATCGAGCGCCCGGGAAGGCCCCGGAAACTTCTAGAAGGGGCCCGCCCTCTGTAAGCAGACTGGCGTCGAGTTCTAGGTGGCTTACGGCCACGTCTTTTGGCGCGCCCACTTCGCCTCGTGTCACTTGCAAAGTAGGGACTGTCCGTGGGGCTCTCCCAAACGGCCACCGAAGGCCACTCTGGGGAGTCGTCACGGAATTGCGGAGCATCTCGTTCGCGTCAAAAATGGGGCGCCAGGGCCAAACAGGCCGAGGAGATGGCGGGAAGGGAGCACGGAATCGATCGGCCACTCCCCACTGTAAAACGTAGGCGTGCTCGTCGGTAATTCGTGGAGGCGAGGCGCTCAACACAGGCTTGAGAGAGGCCGGCTCATCGGAGATGGAATCCGCCGTCGCAGCGACGAGCATCTCGGCCATATCACCAGCAAGCGCCCAATCATGCGTATCCTTCCAGGCCTCAAGCCCGCGGCCTCCGAGCAACGTAAGTAGCGCGACAAGCGGGAGGTGACGTGCGGAAGACTGAACCCGAGAGAAGGCAAGAATGGCCCCGCCAAGACCGATCAAGAGCATCGTGTCCGCGAGAAGTAGAGTACGCTCGTGCTCACCCGGAATGACACCTTGAGCAAGTTGAGTAGCGAGCGGCGCCGTGCTGCCGAGGCAGCACAATAGGCCCGCCCCAAGGAGCCACATGCCCTGGGAAGACTCGCGATCCCACCCGGTTTGCCAGCCTCGTGCAGAGCAGGCGACAGCTCCAATCGAGAGTGCGATAAGCGGCCAGCCGAGCGAGAGTAGCGCAGCCTTCCCCATTCCAGCCAGAGCGCTTGCCGTTACGCCTTCCGGGAAAGCCGCACTAAGCCCACCGGGGTAGCCCCCCGCCCAAGTGCCAAGCGCGAGGCGCCTCCAGCTCACCGTGACGACAAAGATCAGCACAACCGGCCACATAGAAAGGAGTGTACGCCAGAGCGAACCACGGGAGTCACGCTCGGATCCGAGCCAACTCGCCGTCAAGAGTACGGCAATGATTGGAGGCGTGACCAAGCCAATTTCCTTGGTGGCAAGCGCGAGAAATGTGAACAGGCTCGCCACCCGCATTCGACCTGAGAGCGCGCAATAGACGGCTGCGAGGACAAGCGGAACCGACTGCGAATCCACTCGCCCCACAATCCAAGTCACGGTGCCACCTTGATGGGGAAACAGCCCCACGCCGAATCCAACGAGGACTGCGCCAAGAACCGGGACCCGAAGACGGCGGGAGATTCCAACAGCGAGCACCGCCATCAGAACGTGACAGATCAGGTTGAACACACGCAGAGGCACAGGCGCGACACCCGTTGTGATCTCTTGCAATCCCAGGGTCAAGGTCACCAGCGGCCGCCAAAAACGAATCGTTCGCAAGTCGTATTCGGGGCGAAGCCAATCACTAAATGGGCCCGCATGGTGAACATAACCCAACGCAGCGCCATCGTCTGAGATTAGGCCTGCACCAAATGTACCTAGCGACGGAGCTATTCCGACGAGTGCAACGATAACCAAGCACCAAAATGGAACGCCTAGCCAGCCCTTTGTGGTGCTGTCGTGTCGAGAATCTAAAGTTGTTTCCTGGGATGCCATGGGACCAACCTAGCTATGCGAACTTCTAAGGGGAAGATACAGGACGAAAAAGTGGCGGATCTAGGGTCTCCAAATAGCCGATTTCGGTCGATAGGAGAGTGTCGAAGCGCGCCAAACGAACAAAATGCCGCTAGCATGTGACCCCCATGGAATCCCTCCTTCAATTCTCAGAACGTTTCGGGCACATGATGTCCCGAATCTTCCTGACCCTGCTCTACTTTTTCGTGCTCGGTCCCTTCGCCATTTTCTACCGCATGTTCGCCGACCCGCTCCGCCGGAAACGCCCTACAGATGATGGGAATTGGTCCACTTGGGTACCACACAATGAGACCCTTCGAAGTGCGCGGAGACAGGATTAGTTCCCATGAATATTTTAGGACTAGCCTATTTCTACCACGACTCTTCGGCCGCATTGGTCGTGGATGGTGTACTCGTAGCCGCATCAGCAGAAGAGCGCTTTAGCCGAAAAAAGCACGACTCTGGCTTTCCCACGCTAGCTATTGAGTTCGTCCTCAAAAAGGCGGGGCTGACGATTCACGACGTTGACCATGTCGTTTTCTACGAGAAGCCCTTTGTGAAGTTCGAGCGCATGCTGATCACAGCGATGGCGACGTTCCCTCGCTCAGCCGCTGTCTTTCGCGAGTCCATGCAGCGCTGGATCACCGACAAGCTTTGGATCAAATCGATGATGTCCAAAGAGCTTGGAATCCCGAGCTCCAGGATTTTGTTCTGCGACCACCACATGTCCCATGCGGCATCGAGCTTCTTCACTTCGCCCTTTGAGAATTCGGCGATTCTCACGGTCGATGGCGCGGGTGAGTGGAGTACGGCAACCCTCGGTATAGGTAAAGGCAATCAGATCAAATTGCTAAAAGAGATGCGCTTCCCCCACAGCTTGGGGTTGCTCTACTCGGCCTTCACCGCGTATTGCGGGTTTGAAATCAACGAAGGCGAATACAAGCTCATGGGGATGCACCCCTATGGCGAAGCTAAGTACACCAAGGAGATCTACCAGCTTCTCCACGTTGCTGAAGACGGCAGCCTTTGGCAAGACTTGAAATACTTTGCCTACCACTACTCTCGGGATTCGACCTTGACGAAGGCATTTGAGGATCACTTTGGCCGTCCTGCACGTGACCCCAAAGAGGGAGACAAGTCCCTCGATCCTTACTACTGCGACATGGCTGCGAGTATCCAGCGTGTCACCGAAGAGATCTTGCTCAAGATGCTGACCCACCTGAAGTCGCTTCCCGAATGCGAGGGGATCGACTCCGTTTGCTTGGCGGGCGGTGTCGCCCTCAACTCCGTAGCCAACTTCAAGAACCTGGTCAATGGCCCCTTCGCGGACGTCTACATTCACCCCGCCCCCGGCGACGACGGCGGCTCAGTAGGCGCGGCCTATTGGGCCTACAACCACCTCCTCAAGCAAGACCGCGGTCCCGCCCTCGACCACGCCTACCTCGGATCGGAATACACCGATGAAGAGATCGAGGAGTTCCTGACGAAGAACGACATCCCCTTCATCAAGTATGACGAGGATGAAGACTTCTACCGCTTTGTCGCCGAATCCCTCGTCGATAGCAAAGTTTGCGGTTGGTACCGCGGTCGCAACGAGTGGGGCCCTCGTGCCCTTGGAGCTCGGTCGATCATCGCCGATCCTCGCCGCGCAGAGATGAAGGAGCTCCTCAACTCCAAAATCAAATTCAGAGAGGCCTTCCGCCCCTTTGCACCAAGCGTCCTGGAAGAGGCCGCTAGCGATTTCTTCGAATTCCCTGAAGCGGCGCGCCACTTGCCTGCACGCTTCATGCTGTACGTCTGCCCCGTTCGCGAAGACAAGCGGGACGTTCTGCCCGCCATCACCCATGAGGATGGTTCAGGCCGACTGCAAACGGTCTACAAGGACACGAATCCCGGCTATCACCGCATGATCGAGATCTTCGGCGAGCTCACCGGCGTTCCTGTCGTAATGAATACATCGTTCAACTTGAAGGGCGAGCCGATTGTCGAAAGCCCAGCCCACGCCTTCAACACGTTCAGCTTGTCCGGCATGGACCTGCTTCTCATGAACAATTACGTCGTTGATGCCTCGGCCAAGAAAAAGATCGCCGAGACGACCTTCATCCTCCGCCAAGACGGTGACTCAGTAACGGAGATGGTGAGCTAATGCGCATTCTCAACGTCCTACTTGCGCTGCTAGTCAGCATTTTGATTGCGTTCGGAATCTTTGAAGGTGGGCTTCGACTTACAAGCTTTGCGCCGACGACAACTGCCAACCATTTTGATCCGAGCCTGGGGTGGTCCAAAGAGCCCGGAACAAGCGTTCGGCGAAAGTCTGCTGAGTTTGATATCCGCCTCGATATCAATGAACTCGGCTTGCGAGATGACCCGATGTCGTCAGCTGCAAAGCCTGACGGAACTTATCGCGTAGCTATGCTTGGCGATTCCTTCACGCTGGGATATACCGTCGCCCGAGACGGGCTGTTTGTCGATCTGCTCGAGGATTGGTGGCAACTGGAAGGTCGAACCGTAGATGTGATCAACGCCGGTACCGAAGGTTATTCCACGGACCAAGAGGTTCGCTGGCTAGTTGATCACGGCGAGGAGTTTGCTCCAGACCTAGTGATGTTGTTTCCCTACGAGAACGACGTCTTCTGGAACGGCCAAACGAGCTACCTGCGCTATCCAAAGCCTAGGTATTCACCAAACGGCTCTCCTAGCGAGTTGGAATTGGTCGATCCTGGGCCGCGTAATTGGACAGAGGACTGGGCTATCACCAAGGCGCTCAACGCCTTGAGCGGGATGATCAAGGGACCGACCGAGGGTGCCATGTACTTCACGCCCAAAGGTGGCACCAAACCGATCCTTCGTGAGTTTGCGGTTCTCCTTAACGAGCAGCCCGAGTTCATGAACAACGCAATCGCCCGTACGCGCGGCTCACTTGTAGCCCTAAAGGCGACATGCGCAGAGCTGGGTGCCGAGCTTGTGATTGCGCCGATTCCCTCTAAGGCCTCCGTTGATCCCGACGCTCGCGATCGCATCGGCACGGGCACACTTGGTCTTGCACCCGACACCTGGAACGCAGACGCCCCTGTGGATCTGTTTGTTAGCTTGGCAGGAGAGCTCGGTATCAAGACCTTGGATCCGCGCTCCACTTTCAAGGCGCACATCGAGAGTGGTACGAACCTGTACTACAACATTGATTGGCACCTAAACAACGACGGCAACCGGGCCTTCGCGCGCTTCCTTCACGACGAGCTCGACAAGCCCGCGATGGAGGTGGGGATTGGAAAATTGAGCGCACCTACGAAGGTGGACTCTCCTCCCCGTCCCGTCTCCAGCGGCATCCCCACTTGGGCCTATGTCTACTTGTCGCTGTTTGTGATCCTATCGATCACCTACAAAATGCACTATAAAGAGGAGGCCTTCCCGCGCATCCTTGTACAGATCGGGGCCATGCTTGCGCTCATCTTTACGATCTTTATAGGTGGCGGAAAGCTGACAACAATCCTGCCCCCAGAGTACGCCGCCATCTTGCTTGCTGTTGTGGTCTTAGGACTTGGTGGCTTTATCTTGTACAAGCTTGGAAGGCGCATTTCGACCATCCTGGAGCTAGTCCAGGCCTTCGTAGCTCGTGGCCATTGGTACCTGCTGCCGCTGCTGATCGTCCTACTCTCCATCGGGAGCCTCTTGGTGGTAGCCGCAAGTTCACCGTTCATCGCCCCGTTCATCTACACGCTCTTCTAATCCTGAAGAACTTCCTGCGCGACAACTGGCTATGGGTTCTCCTCCCCATCGTCTTGATGCTGACGCTAATGGCCGCCGCCTACTTCCTAGGAGGTAGCGGCCACGCGCCGGGAAGTTATGCGATTATGTAAGAGACAATCCGTCTCAACTCCCCGCCCCAGCTGCCACTGCCCTCGCTATGAAAAACTTCCTCAAAGATAACTGGATCTGGATCGTCGTACCTTTCGTGATTGTTCTAGCGCTAGTGTCGTATTTACTGTTCTTCTCGAGTTCGGATGCAGTCTCCCCGTTTGTTTATGGGCAGTAAGGGCATTTCAAAGAAATGCCCAACGAGCAACCTCTAAAGTGAAAAGGGCATTTCAAAGAAATGCCCAACGCAAGAGACCCCTCCAAACCCGAGCACTTCAAAGCCCCCATGGGCCGCGAAATTGGGCGTGCCAAATGATGCAAGCGTA
>FLOH01000784.1_pt1 | contig 58016 bp, 58 predicted proteins | sample 756751 | NCBI WGS metagenome assembly FLOH01 (sample SAMEA4026879, study PRJEB14308) | marine metagenome | biome: coastal water; material: water | depth 74 m
GCCTTGTCAGCTTGTCGAGGGCTTGGGTCTCCATACTTCTTTAGCCAGAGATACAGGCTGTGTGTGGTGGTGCCAAGTCGCTTAGCAACTTCGCTAACTGAATAGCCTCTGTCAGTGACCTGCTTGACCGCTTCTTTCTTGAATTCATCTGTATACCGTTTGCCTTTCATAAACACCTCTCATAGAGTTACATTTTAACGCTATTTGGTGTCTAGCAAATCCTGGGAAGTCCAGACGTTGCCACCGCCGATGTGGAAACCGGCATCATCGTTGAAAGCGAGGATCAGCGCCGAGCAGAATTGTATGAATGCCTGCAGTACTTCACTGGTCTGTGGAATCAGCGGGTTAACGAACCACCGCGCGGCGACCTGATTTCCATGCTCGCTCACGGTGAATCGACCCGCAACATGGATCCCATGGAATACCTGGGCAACCTGGTATTGCTGATTGTCGGTGGTAATGACACGACCCGAAACTCCATTACCGGTGGCGTTTGGTTCCTGAACCAGAATCCTGGTGAATATCAAAAATTGAGAGACAACAGCAATTTGATTACCAGCATGGTTCCAGAAATCATCCGTTATCAGACCCCTTTGGCCTATATGCGCCGGACTGCACTGCAGGACTCTATCTTAGGCGGCAAGCAGATCAAGGAAGGCGAGAAACTCCTAATGTGGTATGTGTCAGGTAACCGCGACAGTGAAGTCATCGAGCGCGCCGACGAATTCATCATTGATCGCGCCCATCCTCGACAGCATTTATCCTTTGGCTTCGGCATCCATCGCTGCATGGGTAATCGTCTGGCAGAAATGCAATTGAAAATTCTCTGGGAGGAAATCGGCAAGCGCTTTAAGGCGATCGAGGCCGTAGGGCCACCCACCTGGGTGCAGTCATCCTTCGTAAAAGGTTACTCCGATCTACCGGTCATACTCCGCGAAAAGTAGCACTGCATGCTCACCCATCAGGGTCTCGAATGAGACCCTGATGTCAACGCCGTTCAAAACCTCATAGCTTACGAACCCGCGCTTGCATTTTTGTGAACGGGTCGAGCGTTTGGCCGACATGGATCGATAACAATGTCGCCATGGCATCGACACAACAATCAACTTATCGCATCTTTTACTGGCTCAGCCTGGCGTTATTCTGCGCCTACGGCCAACCGGGGGGAACCGATGGCACCAGCGAAACATGGCTAGACCACCGGCTTAGCACTGGGTCTCCAAGTCAACTACCGTCAGCCGCCCATGCCAGTCAGGCTTGCCTGCTCAGATGGCAACCCTATTGCGCTACCACCATCGGCAGACTGCCAGCTTGTGTACGCTTAGGGTCGCCAGCCGCAGCCTCTTTAGACAATGTCTGTTTAACCGCCTATTCCAGCAACGCTGACGCCCCTGATCCACAAATTATCTTTGCCCAGCTGGATCCCATTGATACCGCGCTAGACACTCGGACCCTGCCAGTCATTGCGAACTCGGCACAATACGACAACGACGCAACAGTCAAATTCGACTCAGCACTCGGTTGGCGCGCAGCGCACGGATCCTTGATGCCCTTCAGCACGGCGACACTGGCGCGCTGGCACGCCGACAGATGGATCAATGAAAGTGACCTTCAGCGCGAATCACAGCACGACTCTCATCACGACCCTCATCACGACGCGCATCACGACCCTCATCATGAAGCTACCGTCAGGTATTTTTGATCATGCTAGCGCGATTAATCATTCGAAGCCTAGACCTGAACCGACTCGCCATGAGCCAGAGATCTAAAATAAATGAACCACTAGAGAACCGCACCCATATGAGCTTACCCGTCAACTCCATCAACTCCATCAACCATGGCATTGAACACGGGCGCTCAAGATTTCGCACACAAGACTTGCTCGCCAAGACCATCATCGAGCCAGCATATCGGTGAGCCTCAACGCCACACTGAACAACCGCTTAACCCGCTCGAAAACCAACTGAGGACCGTCAAAATGGAAGTTTGGAATCAACGACTATTTCTGCTGATTTTTTTAGTGCTATGTATCGCTCATGTTTTAGCCGACTAGCCCAAAACGGATCTCGATTCGCCGCATCAGCGCAATCAATTTCAGCCTGACATCACGACGAACACTGAGTGTCAGGCGATATATCTGGCGTCTCTGGCGCCCTTGCTCGTGCCGAGACTATCTAGGACGTTATTTATGAAGTTATCTAGGCACTCAGTTAGAAACCTATCTCTAGAAACTTAGCTAGAAACTTAGCTCGAAACTTATCTAGAAACTTATCTAGAAACTTGGCTAGCGCGCCGCATAGGCCATTCTCTGCCCCAAGGGCTGCGGATATTCTTCTCGACCCAGGACACCCCCTAAACTGCAAAGTTGTGTACACTGGCGCCACTACCCATGAGAAAACTGGCGATGAAACGAAATATTCTGCTGATCACCACGGACCAGATGCGTTTCGACGCTTTAGGCTGTAACGGTGGACTGGTCGCCAAAACACCAGTGATCGATAAGTTGGCTCGCGAGGGTATTAATTACCAACGCGCCCATAACCAGAACGTCGTTTGCATGCCAGCTCGGGCGACCATCATGACAGGCCAATATGTATCAACCCATGGCGTCTGGATGAACGGCGTTGCACTGCCCGAAGAGACGCCCACGATCGCCCACTGGCTGCAGGATCACGGTTATCAGACGGCACTATTGGGCAAAGCCCACTTTGAACCCTGGCTCGGCGACCCCGCGATCTTCTTTGAAAACCGCATGGCTAACGAACACAACACCGGGCCCCATCGAGGCTTCGATCATATGGAACTGGCGAACCACTTCTTTGAAGGTCACAGCCACTATGACCGCTTCATGACCCAAGAACATCCTGACCTCAAAGAAAAATTCTATCCGATGGTCACTGCCCGCGGGCAGAACACGATCGGCGCCGGCGATACCCAAGCCATACAGGTCTGGCCCAGCGATATCCCCAAAGCGCTGTATCATACCGATTGGGTTGCCGACCGCACCCTTGACTGGCTTGGTCAACGTCAGGATCAGGATCCCTGGTTCTGTTGGATGAGCTTTCCAGACCCACACCATCCCTGGGATCCACCGGCCTCAGAAACCCACCGAGTGAACTGGCGTGATGTGCCCTTGCCTTCCCTCTACAGCGAAGACAAGGCAGAAATGCAAGCCTTGCTCGCCACTAAACCCAAGCACTGGCAAGGTTATTATGACGGCACTATCTGGAGCAACCTGGAATCACCGCGAGACTTCATACCGAGAGACATGACCCCGGACCAGGTGCGTGAAATCAACGCCATGAACCATATCGAAAACGAATTGATTGATGATGCCTGTGGTCGGGTTATCGACTGGCTCAAGGCCAAGGGATGGTATGACAACACCGACATTATCTTTACCACCGATCACGGCGAATTCCAGGGTGACTTTGGTCTGTTGTTTAAGGGACCTTACCATGTTGATGCCTTGATGCGCTTGCCCATGATCTGGCGCCCGGCGACCCATACCGACACCCCAGCCGCCAGCGTCACCCTGCCCGTTGGCCATCTCGATCTGGCATCAACCTTCTGTGAAATCGCCGGTATCGAATCACCGCCTTGGGTACAGGGTCAGGTGTTGCCTCAGGATGACGCGCATGCCGAGGCGCAACACCGTGAAGACGTTATTACCGAATGGGATTCGGAACACGGCGAAGTCAGCCTCCACATGAAGTCGATTTACAACAAAGCCGGCTGGCTTTGTACTGTCTATGAAAAGAGCAGTCTTTATGCTGGCACCGAAGGCGAGCTATACGACATGACGGCAGATCCCGAACAGCGAGTAAACCTGTGGGACGACCCTCAGCATAAAGCCACTCGCGATGAATTGATCAGCGATCTATATGAAAAACTACCCCGCCCACGTGAGCCCAAGCTACCGCGCCAAGCGCCGGTCTAACGAAGGTTTTAGGGCACGCAGCGCTGCCTAATTAGGGTGACCCGATAATCTTCCTCAACGACGGCCCGAGGGACCGTCAGTCGTCGTTGGTGTCACTGGCAGCGTCATCGCCCGCCTTGGCGTTCTTGACTGGGCGCCTGGCTAAGAACCATCACCATCTCTATCACGCGTTCGCGCGATAATATCGAAGATCACCCCGGACACCGGCGAGAAGCGCGTGACTCTGAAAGCCAGGCCGTGATAACTCATCCGCTTGACCGATCGCACCTCTTCTATGTGTCGCAGAAACAGCAGAGCGACAGCCAGACGGGTGAGCGCCGAAACCAGGAATACGCCATAAAATACCGAACTCCAACTGAAGGCAATATCCACCGAGAAAATGCTTGTCGCAATGCTGGTAGGTAATATCAATGCCAGCGCACTCCCCACCGACGCGCCAATAAATACCGCGACACTACCGAAAAAATTGTGTAGCGCCATCATCCCCGCTCGGCGATGCCCCGGCGTCAGGTCAAATAGAAAGTTAGAACTGCTGAGTGAGTACCCTGACCAGACCAAACCACTGATCATCTGAACCAGTAACAAATAATAGAAGTCTGACGACAAGACCCATAAAGCGGGGATAACCGGAATCGTGTAGCCCGTCAAACGCAAGATAATACGGTTACCGAATAGGTCACCGAGTCGTCCCCACCGGTTCAGCACCAAAAACTGCATCAGCACCGACGCGGCAGTATTCAATGTGAGTTCGAGATAACTGAAATGCAGATCCCGTAATAAATACACTACCAGGAACGGTCCTGAAATGGCGACGGCAAACTGCATCGAGGCAAAGAACAAAGAAAACCGTAAAAAATTGGGTTGTTGACGTAAAAAAGCCAAGCCCGGCAATCCATCACGCTCTTCTCGTGGCGCGCTCTTGTGCACCTGTGGCGGGTCATACAGACGACTCAACTGATAACAAGAATAGGTCCGCGCCAACATGCCGATAGAAAAAATCAGCAAAAATCCATACAGCGTGTAATCCAGCGAATCGAACAATTGCAGAATAGTGCCTGCTAGCAGCAACGCGGTGAACGAGGCGATGCTCGACAAACGCGTTCGACGTGCAAAAAATCGTCCGCGAACATTTTCTGGCACCAGGGCACCCATCAAGCTACCCCATAAGGGCGCACCCAAATTCGGCCCGACAAAGTACAAGATCACACTGAGGAGCAACAATGAGAATGCCCAATCAGGAAACAGGCTTGGTAACGTCGCGATCAGCAACAAACCCAAAATCTGCACCAGGGCGCCGAACACGATGATACCCTTGCGCACACCTATCGCCTGTCCGACAACCACTGCCAGCATCTGAGCGAAGGACGCCAACAGCGGTGGCAAGGCGGCGAGCAAGCCAACCTGTTGAGTTGTTGCCTTGAGAAAAACCGCATAGGCAGAAAAATAACTCTCACCGACGCCAGTCATGATCGAGAAAGCCACCCCATCTTTGATGGAATGGTTCAGCGACTTTTCAATAACTGGGTCCTTGGAAAATGGTTTGTTCAAGGGTCGATCTCAGCAGGTGATCAAAGGCACTGACTCACAGCAGCGCGACGCAATAGCCGAACGCATTATAAAGTAGATCCGAGAACATCTGACAAACAAATCTACCTATAATCTGACCAGTACTAGCCGATTAATGATAATTTTGATCAACAGCGCCTCACTTTCTGGCATACTGACGCCGCCAAGTTCAGCCCCCTATCAATTCAGAGCCAGCCCATTGAAAGAAAAAGATAAATTGGAATCTCACTATCTATCTGCCGCTGAAGTCTGGCAACTGGGTTGTACCGGCGCGGTGCTCGAAACCGTTAACAGGCCAAAATTCATCGCAATGGCACGCAGTCGGTTTCATACGTTTCAGCTCTCCATCAGCCATTCTCAGACCATCGGTGACGGCGCAAAGGTCGACGCCTTAGTTCGTGGCCTGGCCATTGAACTGCAGGGCGCACCTGGTCTGGCAGAGCAATGGTTCGACTCAGAGTTCAGCGCCAATGACTTTGGCGAGCTGGTCAATGCCAACCTCGCCCAACTCGGCACCAGCGATAAGTTCTGACATTGACCACGGCGAAACTCACACAAGGTACCGTCAGCGCCGGACTGCTCAGTCTGACACTGCCCATGATGTTGGGGATCTTTGCCAACCTCGGCGCAGCATTGTTTGAAACCTGGCTACTCGGCGGTGTCAGCACCAACGCATTGGCTGCCTACAGCTTTACCTTTGCCATCACTGGCGCACTGGGCTCTTTGTCCTTAGGAATATCAATCGGGCTGTCCTCAGTCCTCGCACGCACCATCGGCAGTGGCGACATGCACATGACAAGACGCCTGGCCACCGATGGCATCGGCCTGTTGGCGCTGATCATGTTGATGGCCTCAACCATCGGTTATTTCAGCATCGAACCCTTGTTTCTATTGCTCGGCGCGGATAACGACACCCTGCCCCTGATCGTCTCTTATATGCAGATATGGTACGTGGCGCTGATATTTTTCGCCCTCCCCGCCATTGGTGCAAACGCCTTACGCGCCAAGGGCGAAGGGCGTACCTCAGGCGCCATTATGGTCGGTGGCGCGGCATTGCAAGCCATGCTTGACCCCATCCTGATTCTCGGTCTATTCGGTATGCCGGCCTTAGGTCTTGAAGGCGCGGCCTGGGCCATGCTGACGTCAAGAGTCGTTCTGTGTTTTCTGACCTACTATGTGTTGATCTATCGAGAAAACCTGCTGGACTTTTCTAAAACCAGCGCCGAGATTGTTCTGCACTCATGGCGCCGTATTTTGGCAGTCGGTATCCCGGCCACCGCCACGAATCTTATCGGCCCCATCTCTACGGCGATTATTGTCAGTTTTCTCGCAGACTATGGCAAGGAGGCGGTGGCGGGCTTTGGCATAGCCTCTCGGGTCGAGGCTTTAGCAGTAATCCCCCTGTTTGCCCTGTCCGCCAGCATCGGTCCCTTTGTCGGGCAAAATTGGGGCGCGCAACGATTCGATCTGGCCAACCAGGGTATGCAGATGGCATTTTTAGTCTCTATCATCTGGGGCCTGAGCGTCGCGCTATTGTTCCTAATCTTTGGAAGTCATATCGGCGGCTTGTTCGCCGATGATCCCAGCGCTGTTGCGTATGCGAGTCTGTATCTCGCTATCGTGCCCTTCAGCTATGGTACTTGGGGGGTGCTTATGATGGCGAGTGCGACCTTCAACTCACTAGGCAAACCCATCTCTTCGACGATCATGTCGGTGGTCAGAATGTTCGTGATCTATGTGCCGCTGGCCTATATCGGGCGACACTATTTCGATGTGACGGGCATCTTCGCCGCCGCTTGTATCTCTAACTTCCTCATGGGCGCTTTGGGTTACAGTTGGAACCGCCTGACCTACGGCGACAAGGCTCGCCTCGCCAAGGGTCAAGTCGAACCAGCCTTGTAGTCTTCGCCGCACGCCTGCCGGACGGGGTGTTAACCCCTGACGCCCAATCTCAGCCGCCGGCTGAACAAGACCCGGCCTTAGGCCTTGCGATCAGTTACGCTGCAGGCCTTTCGCCTTATTCGCCAGACGCTCTTGGCGGTTCTGCTCGCCCGCCAGGCGCAGCGCCTCACGATTGGAATCATCCACCCGCATGTAGTTTTCACGCCAAGCTTCAGATTCTGACCAACGAAATGGCGTGTGTTGTATCACGGGCGCGGTCGCACTGATCACCAGATCCAACGCCAACCGCAGCGTCGTCGCCTGCATTTTGGTATCAAACGGCTTACCCATGGGGTTGCCTAATGGCAGATTATTGTGCAGATAGCGCGGCACACCACAATGGCTGACAATATCCAACGCCGAGCCAATGATCACGGTGCAAATACCGGCTTGTTCGAGTGCCCTGGCTGTCAAACTGACAGTCTGATGACAGACCGGTCACAAGGGAATTAAAATAGCTATGTCCACCGCGTCGTCGATACAGGCCTGCACCACCTTTGGCGCATCGTCGTTAATCGTATTGCGTTGACTGTATTCCGTCGGAACAAAATGAAACCTGGGCGCCAGCGCGCCAATGACACCAGCATCTGCTAACGCTGATAGTGCTTCGAGGGGAAAATAAGATCCCCGATCATCCGTATGGGTGGTCTCCTTGTCCCATGACAACTCATCGGTTCGAAATCGCTCCGGAGCCTGCCGAATATCCCAGCTGCTGGCGGTGCGAATCGGCTTTTCGATACGCCCATCTGGCACCGCCGTTGTCACAATAGCCACCCGACACTCTGCCAGCGGTTTATTCAGTGACTGCCAGGGTACTTCGTCATGTTGCGCCCATTGATAAGGCGCAAAATCCTGGGCTGCGTAGTAACGCTGGGTGCGTTCAATATATGCTATCGGCTTTGCCATAGTCCCTCATCCTTGTCATACCTGGCGCTCGGGCTCGTGACCCCGGCATCGCCGTCATTCATGTCGTACTCTTGCCGTACTCTTGGCGTACTCTTGGCGCAACTGGCATCATCAAGACCGAAGCTACCTTGAAAGCAACCCTTGGTCAAACCCAGCGTCAACATCCTGGCCACGGTCCACCATCAGCCCAGCTGGCCTGCTTGTTCGCGCTCAAGACTTTTACGATACTGATACGGCGAGACATGCACCCATTTGACAAACGCGCGGCGGAAATTCGTCACTTCTGAGTAACCCAACAGGTCAGATATTTCCTGAACGCTAAGACTGGTGGTCTGCAGATACTCCACTGCCAATTCCTTTTTAACGTCATCTAGGATTTTCTGATAACTGGTACCCAGCCCCTTTAATCTTCGACGCAGCGTTCTTGTCCCCAACAATAGCTTGCCGGCAATGGCCTCTAATTTTGGAAACTCGCCAGGGGTACTGATCAGCAAGTGACAAATTCGCGAGACGATGTCGGCGCCGATCTCCATCTGATTGAGTATTTTTCGGCAAGACTCTTCACAGATTTTCGCTGTATTCGAATCTGCCTCGGCCAAAGGCTGCTCAAGTAAATCAAGCCCGAAACGATATTCACAATGGGTTTGGTTGAACCTAACGGGACAATGAAACGCTCCCGGGTATCGCGCTGAATAGTCAGTCTCAGGGTAGCTCACAAAGATTTCCTGCGGCTGAAAAGGCTTGGCCGTCAAAAGACTGATCAACGGCGCGATACCCATAAACAGATCTTCAACAACAAATTGCGCCACCAGCCCTTCGGCCAACAGGTGATCCAGGCGCAGCACGGCAACATTCGCGGCATCATCTTTGGTAAAGCTCAGGTCAAACAGAACACCGGCCATTTTGTGATATTTGACTGCAATCTGGATGGCTTGCAGAAGTGTCGCACTGCTCATCATCGCGTATCCGAGCAATCCGAAATCAGCGATGGTTGTTTCTCTAGGCACCGCTAGCCAAAAACCATCTGTGCCAGCCAGGGCCAGCATATTCTCAAGTTGCTGGATGCGCTGCCGGTAGCTCACTCGCAACTCGAGGTTAGCTAAATCACTCTCAACCAAACCGGTTTCCCGCAAGATTTTATTCAGCGGATGACCGCGCTGCTGAAGCGCTTCTACCAGGTCCAACACTTGAGGCATCGGCACAGCCCGTCGATCAAGATCGTGCTTCGGTAACATAGCCATTGGCATCACGAAAAACTAAGACTCCAAGTGTCCACTTATGATCACAAGTTGTCAATTTGTCAACGCCGCCATACCCTACCGTCTAATCCTCTCAATGGGATGAGAATCTCCATTCAGGCAACTTTAGCTAGATGTCGCCGGCACGAACCGCAGCCAGGCACCGCACAGGAATAATCGATCGCCAGACCAGCTCAGATTCATCGCCGACGCCCGCTGGCGCAACGCTTCCATGTTCGACACCGCAAAGGTCATACCCGCAACCCCTGGCCCACGACCATCGCTGACGGCTTGAAAATTAATTCGCCCCTGGTCGAGTTCGATCCCGTAGTCATCACCCGCGATGACGACTGGCCGGCGTAACACCTCAGCCCAATGGTTTGCCAGGGCCTCAGGGTCATGACTCTGCACATCCACTTCAGTAATCTCACTGACATATTCGGCGCCTCGAGCCTCCCAGCCCTCGCCACCCCAGGTCCAGGCCTGCGCCGGGTTCATCCAATCAAGAGACACAATGGTGGCACCCATATCCTTCGGGTGAAGATGAAAGGCTTTGGTATTCGGTTGATCAATATTCCAGATCTTACGAATCGACAAGGCTTGCGTATGCTCACGGTACAGCTCGATATCATCAACCTGTAACAGCACCATATAGCCTCCATTACCTCCACGCTGCTGAAGCAATCGCCCGGCGGAAGTCTCTGGTTGAGTGGGTGCAACCACCTCGAGAAAGGTATCACCGATGCTCATCACCGAATTTTCCAGGCCGAACTCCCCCACCCCGGGATCTTGATAGTCGGCGGCTAGGCCCAGTAACGTCATCAGTGCATCACGGGCGGGCGCCAGGTGCTCGGCGACCAGCGCCACTTGTCGTAATCGCATGAGATACTCCTATTCCGTTTCAGATCATCAGCTGCATTTAACCTGGATAGCAACATAACAGTATCGGCGCATTTTTTCACGATTGGTACCCACTAAGTCCAGCAGTTAAGATAAGCAGACATCACAAGGGAGACATTGAATGCGATTAATTTCAGGATTACTACTCGCGGTAGTGATAACGAACGTCTGGGCAGCGAGCGATAACAGCGCCACTGAGCAAAAAATAGCAGATGCGATCAAGCATGAAAGACGCAGCACCTCTGATACGGCTCGCGACGCCAACCGCAAGCCGTTGGACACCTTAAAGTTCTTTCAGCTGCGCGATGATATGAAGGTGCTGGAACTGCTTCCTGGTGGCGGTTGGTACACCAAAATTCTCGCCCCCACCCTAGAAGCGAAGGGCAAACTCTATATCTCCATGGGTGCCGAGCGTACGGGTGAAGCACTCAAGGGCAAACCTGGATTCGATAGTCTTGAGGTCATTCCCTTCGACCGAGCCAACTTCTCTCGTTTAGAAGGCGAGAATCGTTCCAGTGTGTCGACATTCAGCTTTGGTATTACGCAACTGGATATGGTCCTGACCTTTCGAAATATGCATAACTTTACTAAGACAGGTCGGCACAATATCAATAAGGCCGCCTTTGAGGCGCTCAAATCTGGCGGCCTATACGGCGTTGTCGATCACACCCAGCGGCATATGCAGCCCACAGACTATGAGCTTCGGCGTCGAATTGACCCAGTCCTGGTTATCAAAGAAGTTGAGGCGGCTGGCTTTGAATTCGTGGACTACAGCGACCTGCATTTCCGACTCGACGATGAACTTCGCTATGAGGTAGGACGCAAGACGGTCACCGGCAACACCGACCGCTTTACATTGCTGTTCAAGAAGCCTTAACAAGCTAGACGGGGCTGTTCGTGCTGAACTGCCCGTTTGTCTACTGTTCTTCCTGCACAATAATCATTAACATGCAGCCCTTAAAGTCCACCAGCGGTCGAATCAATGAAACAGACATCCTTTGACAAGGCTAAAATCAAAATATTGTTGCTGGAAGGGGTTCATCAATCGGCCATCGACGCATTTTCAGACGCCGGCTACACCCAGATTGAAAGCCACGCCGGCGCGCTCAGCCAAGAAGAGCTGATCCAAGCCATCAAGGGCGCCCATATCGTCGGCATCCGTTCACGGACCCAACTCAATGCTGAAGTTCTGGCCGCAGCCAATAAGCTGATGGTCATCGGTTGTTTTTGTATCGGCACCAATCAGGTTGATCTGCTGACAGCGTTGACTCGCGGCATCGCAGTTTTCAACGCACCTTTTTCCAACACCCGTAGTGTCGCCGAACTGGTGATCGCCGAGGCGATTCTGCTGCTTCGCGGCATCCCGGAAAAAAATGCCCTGGCCCATGAGGGGAAATGGCTCAAGTCAGCCGTCGGTTCCTATGAAATTCGAGGCAAGACCTTGGGCATCGTTGGTTATGGCAACATCGGCACACAGGTCAGCGTACTTGCCGAGTCCATCGGCATGCGCGTGTTATTTCATGACGCGGTCAACAAGCTGCCACTGGGTAACGCCACCCAAACCAGCAGTCTCAAAGATCTGCTCGCCGCCAGTGATGTCGTCACCCTGCATGTCCCTGAGGATAGTAATACCCGGATGATGATGGGGCCGGAGCAGCTCGCCCAAATGAAACCCGGCGCCGTTTTGATTAATGCTTCACGGGGTACTGTCGTGGATATCGATGCACTGGCCACGGCACTGGAAAATCGAGCCTTGGCGGGTGCCGCCATCGACGTATTCCCCAGCGAACCTAAATCGGGCAAGGAAGAATTTATCTCACCGCTACGAGCCTTTAGTAACTGCATCCTGACACCTCACGTAGGCGGCAGCACCATGGAGGCTCAAGACAAGATTGGTGTCGAGGTTGCCGAGAAGCTGATCAAGTTCTCTGATAACGGCACGAGCCTCTCAAGCGTTAATTTCCCGGAAGTGACCTTGCCAGCCCACCCTGGCGGCCATCGAATTCTGCATATCCACCAGAATGTTCCTGGGGTACTGTCGAAAATCAATAACTTCTTCGCTGATCATAGGATCAACATTCGCGCCCAATACCTGCAAACAGTCCAGGACGTGGGTTACGTCGTGACAGATATCGATGAGGAATACAGTGCTATTGCCCTGGCAAAACTTCAGGAAATTGACGGCACGCTAAGGACTCGCGTGCTGTTCTAGATTGGCTTGGGTCGCAAAGTCAACCTTAGGCCCACCAGTCTAGTAGCTCCACATTACAGCGCGCTGCCCGGTCTTTCTCTGAAGATGCTTCGAACTCACGTCGCTCACCGGGTGCGAGCACTTTGTCCCTGACCGCATATATAATCGCTGATTCAATCACCAAGCCATTTTTATCCTTCCACATGGCGGTGACCGTCACAAAGGACAAGTCGGTGTTGCCCGTGTTCTCCACATAACCCTGTAACTGTGTGCGATCATGAATCCGCTCGCAGGATGACATCCGGGCGCGCACCCCCGGCTGCTTTCTCGATGGCAGCACATCAGCCACAGGCGCCATCTCGACGACGGCCTCAGGACGAAAAACACGCTCAAAGACGATATAACCCAGCAACGCCGCCAACGCCAGAATGATGGCGATATTCATCGCCCGATTACTCATTAGTGATATCCAGCTGCTTTACCAACAAGACCACTTCTTTTTCGCCGCCATAGGTAAATTGAGTACCCACCTGAACAAAGCCCAAACTCAGATGCAGCGCTAATGACTCAGGGTTCGGCGGCATCAAATTGACCTCACAGCACAAGCTTGTTATGCCATTAGCCCGCGCTCGGTCCTCCAGCTCTTGATAGATCAATCGCGCGACGCCTTGCCGACGGAACGTTGGATCGACCATGATGCGGTCAATGTAGAGGAAATTTTTCAACTCACGGTCAAACCAGGTGTAATTCGGCGACAGGTAATCCGCCCCACTGCCTAGGCTAATCACGAAACCCGCCAGCTGACCCGCTTCAACAACTTTAAAAAAAGCGACTGCCTGCTGAAGAAAGTCCGCCATCTGCGCCGAATCGATAGAGTTCACGTGTGGCACGGCATCTTCATTCAGCGCTAACAGGGAAGTGAAGTCCGATTGTTCGACCGTTTGAATCTCAATCATATTTAAAAACCATAAACTAACGTTACTGAGGTTTCAGTATCCATCTTATCTCGATCAACGGGAACCACAGAATTGAACTTAACCGTCAATGCCACCTTCATGGAAAGACTACCATTGATTGTCGCCTTAATCGAAGAATCAGATCGATAAATGGTCGACTCGCTACCAATTTCACTGCTTAACAACTGCTGGAACGCGGCATTTTCACTCACCTCCCAGGCATATTTAGCCGCCAGCCGAACGATACCTTCTTCACTTTTATGGCCACTGTCCAATTCACTCACACGCAAACCGACACCTACATCACCAGTCAACGTCATCGCGCCAGTATCCAAAAGCAAGCGAGAGTAACCCGAGGTCAAATCAGACTGGTACTTGAAACCGCTGAAGCGGTCATCATAGTGAGAGATTCGGCCAAACACGGCTGAAATCTCGTCTAACTTATAATCTGCCTGATAAAATCCATAGAACTTCTGCGCAGTGACGGAACCGTTATTTGACGATTGCAGGCTATCAAGATGAAAATGATGGCGGGTGTGCGCAAAATCCCCTTGCGAATCAGCCCGCAACTTCAGGGTTTGCTCGTCGGTGTTGCCGCTCGTGGCAACAAAACCCACTTCAACCTCAGAAGTCCATGCCTCTGCGTCCTCAGCTATCGCCGAAGACAGGGTACCAACCAACATCAACGCCAACATCATTGCTCGAATCAATTGCATAAATTTCCTCGATACACCTCTGTGTTTTACGCCTTGCATGCTCAATACCCCCTAGCTTTAAGCCGCGCATGATAGCAGACCAGGCCGGCCGAACTAAACCGCTTAACCCTGCCTTCAGTCGACAAATTGGCTTTGAATTGAAGAACATGCTATAAAATTCGGTAAATACCCCGCACCACAGGCTGAAACCGTCGATGAACTTAACGCTGCATTCCACGCTTCTCTTCCTGGCAGCCACGTTCGCGGGTCTCTGTCACGCTGACCTGAACAGCAATACAGCCGGTGCTGAACGCGCAAAAGCCCTGATTGACGATATGGAAGCACTTTACCGCGGCGATATCAGTAAAGCCTTGATCACCATGCAGGTCGTTACACCACAGTATCAACGCTCCATGGAAATGGAGTCGATGAATCAAGGACGAGACAATGCCTTTATCCGCATATTGTCGCCGAAGAAAGATCGCGGTATCGCGACCCTGAAACTTGATCAAGAGATGTGGAACTATTTTCCGAAAATCAACAAAGTCATCAAGGTACCGCCATCGATGATGATGGGGTCTTGGATGGGCAGCGACTTCACCAATGATGACCTAGTCAAACAGACTACGCTGACGGAAGAATACGATCTCGCACTGGTCGAAACCGTTGATCATTACACCATCACACTCACCCCACAGAGCCAAACAGTGACTGTCTGGGGCAAAATCGACTATGTCATCGACAAAACACATTTGGTACCAATCTCACAGCAATTTTATGATGACAATAATGTCATGGTGCGACAACTCAAGTTTACTGATCTAAGAGACTATTCAGGCAGGCTGCTACCCTCCCGCCTCGAGATGATTCCGCTGAACAAACCGGGGCACAAAACCCTGGTGATCTATGAGTCGCTGGATTTCGAACCTGTTGATGTCAGCGATAGCGATTTCACTCTTCGCAACCTGCAAAGCCGATTTTAACCAGACACTGGGACTAGACAGATGCTGCTTCTGAAGCTCGCATTTCGCAATATCCTTCGCCAAAGGCGCCGAACGATTCTCACTGTATTGAGCATGACGGGCGGCTACGTACTCTGTTGCTTGTCATTTTCCCTGACCGAAGGCTCCTACAAAAACGTGATTCGCATTTTCACAATGGATCACACGGGACATATTCAAATTCATCGAGACGACTATCTTCAGCGACCCAAGGTGTTTAAGGGTATTGATGACACGCCCGAACAGCGTCAAGAAATACAGAGCCAGCCCGGCGTCCTGAGCATCGCGCCACGGGTTTTCGCTCCGGCGTTAGCCTACGCTGGCAGCCGCAATACGCCCGTACAGATCGTCGGCGCTGAGCCTCACCTTGAAAAAACCACTAGCCGTTTGTTTAACAAGGTGAATCAAGGCCAGTATTTCAACGCCAGCCCTAACGCCGACGGTTATTATTCCGCCATGCTCGGCATAGGTGTCGCCGAAAGTTTGCGGATCAAGATCGGCGATGAGCTGATACTCATATCTCAAGGCGCCGATGGTTCCATTGCCAACGACATCTACATTGTCACAGCGCTAGTGGGTACGCGTAACTCCTGGGATCGCAACAAGGTCTATCTGCCTTTGTCGGTGGCGCAAGAGTTTTTGAGTTTCTATGGCAAGGTCCATCAGTATTCATTGTTGCTGGAAGACGAAAATGCTGTGACGCGCATCACCCAATCGCTGACCACAGCCTTGCCGACATTGACCGTCAATCCATGGATGCAGGTCGAAGCCACATTCTACAACTCCATGGAAGCCGACAAGCGCGGCAATCGCTTCACGCTGTTGATCATCGTCTTTATCGTCTTTATCGGCGTACTTAACACGGTCTTGATATCAGTACTGGAGCGGACTCGAGAGTTCGGTGTGCTTAAAGCAATCGGCAGCAGGCCTGGCACCATCGCTGGACTGATCTTAATAGAGACGATGATGTTAGCCATCATGAGCCTGCTGGTCGGTGTCGTCATTGCCGCGCCGATCATTGCTTGGTTCGCCCTGCGTGGCATCGCGTTACCAGACCCCATCGACATGGGCGGAATCGAGTTCGGCTTCATGACTGGCGAGTTCTCTGTTGGCGTATTTGCCTGGCCTATGCTGCTCATCATGGCATTTGCGATAGTCGTCAGTATTCCACCGGGTATACGCGCTGCGAGGGTATCTCCAACTCGCGCCATGGGTAGTTTCTAATGCTGATAATGAAACTCGCATTGCGCAATCTATTCAGGAACACCCGTCGCACGATTCTGACGGTGTTACTCATTGGTTGCAGCCTGAGCGCCCTGATACTGACTGACGCCGTGTTGCTTGGCATGGTTGACGTCATGATAGAGAGCCTAACGAAAACGCTCTCTGGCGAAGCTCAGGTTCACCGTCAAGGCTTTACCGATAACTATGACGTTGACTTATATATGCCTGAGTCGGCCTCGATAGAATCCACACTCAAAAATGACCCCAGTGTTGCGGCCTACGCTAGCAGAGTCATCAGCGGCGGTATGATCTCGTCGAGCTATAACGTCGGTGCCGGCCTGATTTACGGCGTCGATGCTGATCAGGAACGGCACTTAAGCAAACTCGCAGCCGCAATCACCTTAGGTCATTATTTACAGGATACCAACGACATACTGATTGGCGAGCCCATGGCGGAACTGCTCGAAATAAAATTAGGTGACCGCGTTGTGATTACTCAAGCCGAAGCCAACACTGGGGAGCTTTCCCAAGCGTTGTTTCGAGTGGCTGGCATATTTAAGTTTGGCGTAAGGGAACTGGACTCAAACATCGTCTTTATCCATATCTCACAGGCTAGACAAATTCTCGGCATTAGCCAGGGTAGCCACGAGATCGCTATTCTGTTTCATGACGTTAGCAGTGCTGATCTTGATCCCACAGGGCTGCTGTCGTCCTTAACCGACGGCACAACTGAAGCACTAGGTTGGAGAGCCTTGAACAAAGATATCGCCGCCATGCTGGAGATGAGCAATTACTCGTCACTCATCGTCGGCGCTATATTGTTCTTTCTGGCCTCATTAGGTGTGATCAACTCGATGTTTATGTCTATCTACGAGCGTATCTACGAATTCGGGGTCGCTAAAGCTATCGGCACTCGGCCATTTGATCTGTTTCGTCTCATCATGGTCGAGGCACTGTTGCTGGCCCTGCTGAGCTGTTTCTTTGGCATGTCGGTGGGAGCTCTACTCGGCGAATGGTACGCGACTAACGGTATTCCACTGGGAGAGATGGAGATATCCGGCATTGCGATGAACAATAACATCCCCACTGTTCTGGCCTGGCACCAGTTCACAAACTTCCCGGCATACGTAATTTTGTTGGTTCTGACTGCTGCGCTCTACCCTGCACGGTTTGCGGCCAATATTATTCCCACTGACGCCTTGCACAGGAGCTTATAAAGCCGATGACGAACGCTGTAATCAAGACGATGGAGGTCTGTCGATATTTCGGTGAGGGTGAGACTCAGGTCAAGGCGGTCGAGCGGGTATCAATCACCATCGAACCCGGTGAATTCACCGCGATTATCGGCCCCTCAGGCTCGGGGAAATCGACACTGCTACATCTGGTAGGCGGTCTCGACAATCCTACCAGTGGAGCCGTTGAATTGTCGGGCACCAACATTGCTAACATGTCAGGCGCACAAATTTCAGATTTTCGACGGGACCATATCGGTTTCGTGTTCCAAGCTTACAATCTGATACCCGTATTATCGGCAGAAGAAAACATCGAGTATATTATGTTGCTGCAGGGCATCGCTGGCCCAGCTCGGCGCCAGCGAGTCCAGGAGATGCTTGAACTGGTCGGCCTGAACGATCTCGGATCACGCCGGCCGAACCAGCTATCCGGTGGTCAACAGCAACGGGTTGCTGTGGCCAGAGCCATGGCATCACACCCAGACATTATTCTCGCCGACGAACCCACTGCCAACCTCGATTCAAAAACCGGTATCGCATTGCTGGATGTGATGAAGGAGCTGAACGAAACCCACAATATGACTTTTGTGTTTTCAACTCACGATGAAAAAATCATGTCTCGCGCCAGCCGTTTAATTCACATGGAAGATGGTGCCGTAGTCCGCGATGAGCGCCGCTAGACGATGCATCATCAACGACTGTCAACCTGCCTGATCCTAGCCATCTGCTGCCTCACGCCAAGCTCATCACTCATGGCCGACAGTAACTTGCGCGGTTACCTAAAGTCTTATGTCATCAGCCAACAAGGCATCGACAATGCCCTGTTGCACGCGGATCAAACCTGGCAATCCCAAAGCAGCCTGCGTTTGATCTGGCAAGGTGGCAGCACATCCACAGGCTCAACAAGTTACGCCTGGGAACTGCACTACGAAGCGAGTCCAGTGTTTAGCAATCAATTAGCGGGGCCTGGAAGTTTGCAAATCGAGCCACCGGCGAATTATCGACTGACGGATATCGACCCCTTGTTAATTGACGACGCTCGGCGGCCCGTCTTACAAAACCTCGATCGCCTGAATATTCAACTACAGTTCGACCAGGGAGATCTAACGATTGGTCGACAAGCGATCACTTTCGGTTCCGCACGGATCATCAACCCTACCGACGTATTCCTGCCCTACAATGTCACTGCGCTAAATACCGAGTACCGTGTTGGCGTCGATGCCATACGTTACCAACAACCCTTAGGTCAGTTGGGTGAACTTGATATGGGCTTTATTTTTGGCAAAGACGGTCTCCGAGATTCTTCGGCCGCTTTTATCCATGGCAAAACCAATCTGGCGGGCACTGATCTGGAGTTTGCCGCCATGCGCTACGCCAATCAGACATTGTTCGGTGCAGGAATGCAGTCGGCCTTGGGCAGCTTGGGCTTCTGGCTCGAAACTGCCGTGGTCAATGGTGATCGCCACTACTGGCGAACCTCAACCGGCATTGACTATGCCTTCAGTGAATCAATGTTCGGCATGGTTGAATATCACTACAATGGTGCGGGTGCGGCTGCCAGCAGGCACTACCTCAGCACCGCTCAAACCTCAGCCTATCAAGTGGGTGGTGTGTTTCTGCTAGGCCAACACTACCTGATACCCAGCCTCAGCTTCCAAGCTACCCCCCTAACCACCCTTGGCCTTCAGGCTATTGTTAACCTGAAGGATAAATCGAGTTTCTGGTCCATCAGCGTCACTCACAATGTGTTAGACAATCTTTACCTGGGCTTAGGTTACTACCACTTTAGCGGCAAACCACCGGTAGCCAACCAGGCCACACCCTTTGAACCTGGCTATCTGGCTGCGGAGTATGGCACCAGCCCCGATTCGGTCTACGCGCAGCTGAGTTATTACTTTTAGCCATCGGCGTTACATGACCGCAGATAGCAGCCCGAGTTTTACTGCCTCCGCCTCGAGCCGCGAAACGAGATCATCCATCTGCTGAATCACCGCCTGAATTGCCTCGGGCTTCGACAAATCAACACCAGCCTTCTTCAGCTGCGCCATGGGCAAGTCGTCACCGCCGCTGCGCAGCAGAGTCAAATAACGGTCCTTAGCGGCGGCTTGCTCGGCTTCTGTGCCGGTGGTCATGGCATTGTATAGCGCCGCCGAGGAAGCAAAGCAGGTGGCATACTTATAGACATAATAAGGCGAGTTATAAAAGTGCGGAATCCTCGCCCAGAGATTGTCATATAAGGCATCTTCTGTGATCTCCTTCGACTGATAAGCCCGTGAAATATCTCGGTAGATTTCGGTTAAGACCTCGGCTGTGATGGGCTCACCTTGTTCCGCGCGTTGGTGCGCCTGTAATTCATAGTCGGCAAAGGACACCTGCGCGTAAAAAGTCCCTGCTATGTTTTCGATGGCTTTCTGCAACAGCAGAAAGCGCTCTGCGGGATCATCGGATTCATTGAGCAGCTTTTCCAACAGAAATCGTTCATTGGTGGTTGAGGCCACTTCCGCGACAAAGATGGTATAGCTGGCGGTAGCATAGGGTTGATTGGCATAGGACAAGTTGGTGTGCATCGCGTGGCCTGACTCATGAGCTAGGGTAAACACCGCATCCAACGTGTCATTATAGTTCAGCAGCATATAGGGCCCGACGCCGTAGACACCGGCCACATAGGCCCCCGATCGCTTGCCAGCGCTTTCATATACGTCGACTGCACGGCTATTGAGAAAATCTTTGAGTTGCGCCTGATAGGCTGTCCCCAAGGGCCGTACCGAGTCGACCACCATTTCTCGGGCCTGCGCATAAGGATAGTCAACTGCCGTATCAAGCAATGGCAGCGCCTCGTCATATAGATGATACTCATCCAGTTTCAGAATTTTTTTGCGCAGTGTTTGATAGCGTTGCAGAGGCTCCGTGCCGGCTCGTACCGCTTGCACCAAATTGGTATAGACTTCCAGGGGCACGGCATCACTGTCCAGGGAGCTTGCTAAGGTGCTGGGATAGTCTCGCGATCTGGCGTCATACCAGTCTCGTTGAAGGATGCTGTTATAAATCGCCGCATAGGTATTTTTTGTCGCCGCGTAGGTTCCATAGTGGGCCTCAAAAGCGGCCCGGCGGTCAGTCTGCTGGCGCGCGGTCTCTAACGTCCGGCGATAGGCACCACTGGTCATTCGCAGCGTTTCTCCGGTAGTCAGCGTCACCTCAGGGAACTCGATATCGGCGGTAGAGAGCGCCTCGTAAATCGCACTGGGGGTTCGTTTAAACTGACCTGAGTAAGACAGCAGGCGTTCACCTGTCTCATCCAATACATGCGCCTTCTGCCGATAGGTATCGAGGATCGGATACCGATAGGGTGCCAGTGCTGGCGTCGTGTCGATCCAGCGAGTCATTTCCTGCTCTGGAATCAAGAGCAACTCCGGCGTGAACCAGGCCGTCGCCGTAGCCATCTGGGCAAACGCCGCTTGGACCTGCTGAAAACGCCCTGAGATCGATTGATCACGCTGATCAATATCCCGCTGCAGACCGGGGTAGCGATAGGTTAGATAGGATAACCGACCAATTTCATCAGACAACTGATAGGCCTTCAGGACCGCCGCTGGACCCTGCTCAAGCGTTCCTTTGAGCGCGACGTATTCGCTCACCTTGCCGTTCATCTCTGCCATCCCCGCTTCCCAAGCTTCCCATGAGGCATAGATCATTGAGAAGTCCCACTGATAGGCATCAGGATTAGCCTGCGAATCCAGGGACTCGGACTCGGATTCGGCCAAGCTCAGCGCGCTTTGAAAGAGCACCACGGTGATCACAAGCGCCCTAACAAGCGCCACGAGAGAGAGACTTGGGGTAGCACTGGTAGTACTAGCAGATATTTTCAACACAACAAAAGCCTTCCAACGTGAGTAGATTCGACAACCACAGGTAATGCACCTGCGCTATGAAACCGCTATATTACACCACCTTTTCTTCTAATGTAGCGCGAGACTTTTCGCGCCTTTGAGCTCACAGCACCATGCGAAATCTTCTATGCCTGCTCGTCCTTCTAGTCACCAGCGTTCCAGAAACGCTCGCCGCGCCTGTGCTTGGCGCTGAGAATCCGCTACCTGAGATGTGGCCCGGCGCAGTCTACGACCCGAGTATTCCGACTTACGAGCAAGTGCTAGGCTACCCTGTTGGTGCTCGAATCAGCCGCTACGAGGACATGCTACGGTTTTTCACCGCCCTACAAGCCGCTGCGCCAGCCCGGCTCAAACTCATCGACTACGGCAAGACCTGGGAAGGTCGGCGATTAGTGTATGCCGTGATCGGCAACACTGAGACTATCGCCCGCCTCCACGAGATCACCACAGACATGCAACGCTTGGCCGATCCTCGAATCACCGATCTAGCCGCCGCCAGCCAGCTCATCGCCCGCTTGCCAGCCTCCATCTGGTTAGCCTATGGTATTCACGGCAATGAGATCAGCAGCACAGACGCCGCCATGTTGACCGCCTACCACCTGTTAGCCGCCAACGACGAGACGGTCAGCCTGAAGGTTGCCGACAACTCGCTGGTATTTATTGACCCACTGCAAAATCCCGATGGCCGCGCACGTTTTACGCAACACTATTACTCCACGGTTGGCCTGCAGGACAGTCCTGATCGCATCAGTGCCGAGCATGACGAGCCCTGGCCTGGCGGTCGTACCAACCACTACCTGTTTGATTTAAATCGCGACTGGCTAGCGCTGACCCAACCCGAGACCCAGAGTCGGGTTCTGGCGCTAAATAAACACCTACCCCTAGTCGTGATTGATTTTCATGAAATGGGTGGCGATGAAAGTTATTACTTCGCGCCGGCCGCCGACCCCATCAACCCGCATATGACACCGCAGCAAAGCCAGCAAATGCTCCGCATCGGCAAGCGCAATGCCTATTATTTTGATCAACGGGGGTTTGACTATTTCACTCACGAGATTTTCGATGCTTTCTACCCCGGTTATACTGACAGTTGGCCGACATTCTACGGTGCCTCGGCATCCACCTATGAAGCGGGTTCTGCTCGAGGCATGGTCTATCGACGGGCAGACGGCGAGCTGTTGACTTATCGCGAAACCATTCGCAAACACTTCACCGCCAGCCTATCCACGCTCGAAACCGTAGCAGACAATCGCAACAGCCTGCTCACCGACTTTTATCAAATTCAAGTCGATGCTATCGACATTGGCAAAAACAACAAACAGCAACGGTTTTATATCTTCCCTGACAACCGCGATCAGGCGGGGAATGATCGACTGGCATCCTTGCTCACAGAACATGGCATCGAGGTCAGACAAGCCACCGAGGCTTTTAAAGCGTGCGGTATCAGCTACACCGACGGCGCCCGTTTTATCGATACCGCACAGCCGCGAGGTCGTTTAGCCACCACCTTGCTGAGCCAGCAGGTTGATATGGATGCGCCATTCCTGGCGGAACAGGAACGACGTCGAATGCAGAACCGCGACAACCAAATCTACGACACAACTGCCTGGTCCTTACCCTTGTTATTCAATATCGATATCGCCAGCTGCGCAAAGATCAGCAACCCGTCTTCGGTAGCCTTCACCTCGGCGCAGGCCCGTCAGGGTCAGGTTATTCACCCCGAGGCTACCGTGGCTTTTCTGGTGCCCTGGGGCGACATGGCTGCAGGCCGCTTTCTAAGCGCGGCGTTGCTAGCAGGCATCACCGTCAAGAGTGCTGATGAGGCATTCACGATGGCCAATAATACTCGCTATCCTGCAGGCACCCTCATTATCGAAAAACGTAGTAACTCGGCGGACATTCATCGAGTGCTGACAACGCTGGCCGCCAATAGTGGTGCTCAGGTGATCGGAGTCGATGACAGCTGGGTTGAGCAAGGTCCGAGCTTCGGCAGCAGCAACACCTTCACGCTATCAGCCCCAGCCATCGCCATGGCATGGGATGAACCCACCTATTCCAATAGTGCCGGCAGCACCCGCTTTGTCATCGAGCGCCAGTTGAATTACCCGGTGACGGCTATTCGTAGCAACCAACTCCAACGTGCCAATTTAAATCAATACCAGGTATTGATCCTCCCCGCTGGTGACTATGCAACGACGCTCGGCAAGGCCGGCGCCGACAATCTTCGAGACTGGGTTAAGCAAGGCGGCGTGCTGATCACGCTGAGCAGCGCAACCGCCTACGCGGCGAGCACTGAGGCCGGATTACTCGACATCAAACGGGAGGACGCTTATCAAGCTGCAACAGATGAACCTGATGAGCAGACAGAAGATACCAGACCAGGTAGTTTGTTAGACACTGACGACGCCCTTCGACTCGCGATCACCAGTGCTGGCCAGAAGCCTGATTATGTGCCCGGCATACTGGCCAATATCACCATTGATACGCACCACTGGCTCACCGCTGGCGTCCACACTAGCCTGGTAGGAATGGTTCAGGGTAACGCCATCTACTCTCCGATTAAACTCGCTTCAGGCAATAATATCGCCTGGTTCAGCGGTGCTGATGAGCTGTTAGCCAGCGGTTATCTGTGGCAGGAAAATCAGCAGCAACTGGCGCGCAAGCCCTTTATGGTGCAGCAACCCATGGGGCGCGGCATGGTCATCGGCTTTACTCAGGAACCCACCTACCGGGCCTATCTGGAAGGCCTGAATGTCTTGTTGATGAACAGCCTGTTTAGAGCACCAGCTCATGCTTCACCAGCATTCTGATGAGCCCGTCGCGCTTGCATCAGCAGCACATGATTGAAAGAGGCCGCCACTCGGGGCACGCCTCTTATGGAGAATCAAAAATAATTAGGCGCCGGCCTGAAACTACTGGCAAGCCAACTCACTAGCGGCCCTTAAATTCCGGCGCACGCTTTTCCGCAAAGGCGCGCCGCCCTTCTTTGTAATCCTCGCTATCAAAACAGGCATCAACCAAATCAGCAATTGCGCTTGCCGCTTCAATTTGCGAGTACTTTTCATAGGCGTTGACTGCGGCCTTGGCCGCCTTGACTGTTAATGGCGCATTCGACGCAATTCGCTCGGCGTAAACCAGCACGTCTTTCAGAATGCTTTCTTCACTGACAATAAAATTCACCAGCCCGACCCGCAGGGCCTCGTCAGCTTCCAGTAGGCGCGCTGAAAAAAGCATGTCTCGCGCGGTAGAGGGGCCGACTAATCGCGCCAGCGCCGCCAAACCCGGATACTCATAGCCGAGACCAAGTCGTGCTGCAGGGATTCCCAACCGTGAGCCTGGCGTTGCAAAGCGAACATCGGCATTCAAAGCAATCGCTAATCCGCCACCGATGCAGTAACCGTCGATCATGGCTATCAGCGGTTTGCTGAACCGCGCCAGCCACTGACTACCGCGGGCCGAAATCTGACCGTACTCGTGGCGCTGGGCCGCATTTGCGCGCTGCTGATCAAACTCCGAGATATCAGCACCCGATGCAAACGCTTTCCCGCCGGCACCTTTCATAATGACCACGCGAACATCCGTGTCAGCTTCCATCATCTCCATGGCATCGCCGATGCCTTGCCACATTGCTAATGAAATCGCATTGCGACGCTCTGGCTGATTAAAAGTCAACCAGCCGATACCCCCGCTCACCTCAGCCAGGATCTTGGTCGTTTTTAGCTCTAACTGCTTCATCTTCTCGCCCCTTACCTATTTCGTTATCTTCGACATCATTGGGCTTCCACAGCGCAAATTTCTGATCATCAGGATCCATCATCTGGGCAAATTTAGCGGCGTCTGGACAAGACAATACCGCTGCTACCCGTTACTCTTTTCATGCCTGTCATCCTCTTGCGAAGGCCTACACCCCGGGCTAAAACATTTATGACTCGATTGATTGCCAGAACGCTTGAACGACAGGTGAGATCGACAGACTCTTTGTCCGAGTACAGAACCCCACATGAATCTCTGTCAGCGCCGGACCCTCGGCCAGTATCTTGACCCGCCCTGCCAGCGGACTATTGTCGAGCACCAGCGCCGGTACAAAGCCGACGCCACAGCCCAGCGCCACCAATGATAAGATAGCCTCATTACCCGCCACTTCACTATAAATATTCGGCTTGATACTGAGTTGTCGTAACCAATCGTCAATATGGTTTCGAGCCGGACCGCTGGTGGGCAAAACCAACGGCACAGCAGACCAGTCAACCCGTACGTCTTTATCAAACTGACTGCCCACCGGCGCGATCGTCAACATGGGAATGGACATGATGATCCGCTTAGTGAGTTGCGGGTCATGGTCGTCTGCCAATGCTGCGACCACCACATCACAACCTTCATGGAGGCGCTGCAACGCATTAACCGCGTAGCCCGTCTCCAACTGGATCTCCACCAGCGGGTATTCTTGACGAAACCGCGCCAGGACCTGAGGCAAAATACTTTGGCTCGCTGTCACCGAGGAGAACAGCGACAATTTACCGGATAAGCGCTGCAGAGATACACCCAGGTCAACCTGCAACTGTTCACCACGAGCCACCACATCCTCGGCATATAGCCTGAAAATCTCCCCTTGCGGGGTCAGGCTCACTGTTCGGTTGTCTCTGAGCAGCAGCGTGCAGCCGAGTTCTGCCTCGAGACGCTGAATCGAGCGACTCAAAGCCGAAGCACTCAGATGAAACTGCTCACTGGTTTTGCTGAAGTGTAGATTCCGACAAAGGCCAAGGTAGATCTGAAGGGTTTGTGTATCCATCCTGCAGCGTGCCATCTTCGGAAAGGATTGAGAGCGCGATTATTACACAGAGTGGGATTTAGTTTAAACAAACGCGTGCAACAAGCGCATTTCATCAATAGCCCAGGAAAAATCCCAGCAGCGCACTGTCAGTCTCTGCGAGTAAAATTCGACGGTCTCTGAAAATGAAAGAGCCCTGCGTGAACAGGGCCCTGAGTTGCTGGTACGATGTCATCCATGCATGCATGAATAAACGCTTACGCTCGCGGTATGAATACTCATTGGCGCCAATGGGTAGCCATACCTCTCACCGAGAACCAGCCATGGGCGCGCTACGACTCCGAGACTCCTGTTGGAGCTTTCAGACCTCGGGGTCTGATACACCCTGGCAGAGTTTAATATCCGCCTAGTTAGGACTTTCATCCTGAGCCTACTTTAACCCTGGCCGTAGCTTTTGTTAAAGACCCATTGGATCTCAACAGCACAGTGGATTATTTTAATGGGTTATTACAACGCGATTGATAGCAAAAGCAACACCAAAAAAAACGAGCCACCAGGACTCGTTTTTTGACTGCGGTGTAAACGCCTCAGAGGCGCTAGTACCCCTAGTAGCCTTGTAACACGCCATATCGGTCACGATGAAAGGCGCTGCCGCCCAAGGTGTGCTCTGACACTCGCGAGCGCTTCATAAAGAAGCCGATTTCATACTCGTCCGTCATGCCGATACCACCATGCATCTGCACGCCTTCACTGCTGACCAGGTTATAGGTATCGTTGAGGCGGGCTTTCGCCAGACTAGCCAACTCAGGCACCTGGTCTGAATCTTCATCCAGCGCTGACAAGGCTTCCATGACGACCGACTTTGACAGCTCAATCTCGCAGAACATCTCTGCCGCGCGGTGCTTGAGCGCCTGGAATGAACCGATGGGCACACCAAATTGCTCTCGAGTCTTCAGGTACTCAACCGTGCGGTTGTAGCATTCCTGGATACTGCCTAGCATTTCTGCGGCCAGTAAGATCCGACCGGCATCCAACACTTTATCCAGCACATCAGCGCCTTGACCTTCAGCACCCAGCAAGACGCCTTCAGCGTCTGCGAAAACGATATTCGCGGCATTGCGGCTATCAGCCATAATCGTGCGTGTAACGCTGACACCCGCCGCATCACGATCAACCAGCACCAATGTTAAGCCATCCCGTTCGCCTGCCTGACCCGAAGTTCGAGCGACTACCACCAGTTTGTTTGCCACGTGACCATCGATCACGAAGGTCTTGCTGCCGCTGACCTTATAGCCGGCGCCAGACTTTGTCGCAGTGGTCTTGGCACCATACGGGCTATGATGCGGAGTTTCCTCTAGCGCCAGCGCTAACAGTAATTCACCGGCGGCGATCTGTGGCAACAGGTCACCCTTCTGCTCATCGTTGCCACCGTGCACTATGGCACTGCTGCCGACGACGGCAGTTGCCCATAGAGGCGAGGCAGTCAGCGTACGACCGCACTCTTCCATCACAACACCCATACCCATGTAACCAAAGCCCAGGCCACCAAAGTCTTCAGGAATGGTGATCCCAGTCCAACCAAGATCGACCATCTGTTGCCAGGTACCGGTATCAAAACCATTCTCGTTCTTCTCGTCACGCAGCTTTCGCAATTGCGTGATCGGCGTGTTGTTGGCGCAGAAATCTTTCGCTGCATCCTTCAACATATTCTGTTCTTCGTTTAGTACCAATGGCATAGCTTCGTTACTCCTGATGTACGCTTTGTTGGATCTCTGGAACCGCCTAGAGCTCCCCTGCCTGACGGCCCACCTAGTTTCGATAGGCTGTCAAAATTCTTGTCACTTTCTGGCGCGCCAGCTGACTACCGCTGTGACCGAAAGATTCTACCATCGTTGAAGATAAAATCGACTATCCTCTGCGTAATGCGCCTAACCGGCACACCCCCCACCCAGCGTTGCCTCACAACAAGGCTCTCACCGCGCGACAATCGGATCAACTGTCGCTACCCTAACAAAGATCTGATATAAAAATAAATACTCTTGGCGGTCTTATTCGTCTTGTTTAGGCCAACGTATAAGGCAGACTGAGGGGTCGACCGCAGAAAGTCAGTTAAACGGAGCTTTTTTTCATGAGATACATCATTTACGGCGCCGGCGCCATCGGCGGTACCATCGGCGCATGTTTGCATCGTTCCGGCGCGGATGTCCTGCTTATCGCTCGAGGCACCCATTTTGATCGACTGGCCGCCGACGGACTGACCTATCGCAGCCCAAACATCAGCGAGACTCTGCAGATTCCTGTGGTCGATCATCCGGCAAAGATCACTTTTAGAGCCGATGACGTGCTATTGCTGACCATGAAATCCCAGCATACCGAAGCGGCGCTGGAGACTCTGGCCACCCTGGCACCGCCGGATTTAGCCATTATCTGCGCGCAGAACGGTGTCGCCAACGAGGCCATGGCGGCTCGTAAGTTTCGCCAAGTTTATGGCATGCTGGTGATGTTGCCCGCTACCCACCTGGTGCCCGCGGAGGTGCTGCACCATGCCAGCGGTATCGGCGGCGTGCTTGACGTGGGCCGTTATCAGACTGGCGTCGATAGCTGCATTCAGCAGGTGGCAGAAGACGTGACTCGAGCCGGCTTTCTGTGTGCCGCCGATCCACGGCCCATGCGCTGGAAATATGCCAAACTCCTGCAGAATCTCGGCAACGCGTTTCAGGCGGTTTGCTCGCCAGGTCCTCAAGACCGTGATGTGATGTCGTTGGTGCGCCAGGAGGCGCTCGCCTGCTATGCGGCAGCCAACATTGACTGTGCGACTCAAGCGGAGGTCAAGACGCGCCACAGTGTCATCACCATGGGCTCCATTGATGGCATCGAACATGGGGGCGGTTCCTCGTGGCAGAGCCTGTCGCGGGGCACCGGCGATATCGAAGCCGACTACTTGAATGGTGAAATTTGCCTGCTTGGCCAGCAACAGGGGGTCCCGACGCCGGCCAACGAGGTGCTGCGTTATCTGGCGAATCAAGCCGCCTTTCACCGCACGCCACCGGGCCAGTTCAATGCGACTCAAATCGCGGCAATGATCGCTGACCTAGCTGCTTAGATTGCCATTCATCATGGCGATGGCGGCATCAATGGCCTGACTGAGGCTGTCAGCGTTCGCCAGATTTTTACCCGCTATATCAAAGGCCGTACCGTGATCTACCGAGGTGCGAATAAACGGTATGCCCATGGTGGCAGTAATGCTGTCGGCAAAATTATGCATCTTGATGGCGATATGGCCCTGGTCATGATACAGGGCTAGAACCGCATCAAACTCGCCATTGACCGCTCGATAAAAGACGGAATCTGCCGGGTAGGGCCCGACCACATCCAGTCCCAGCGCGCGAGCCTCAGCAACCGCCGGGGCAATCTCGTCAATCTCTTCTCGACCGAGCATACCACCCTCGCCCCCATGGGGATTTAAAGCGGCTACTGCGATTTTCGGTGGCCGCCCACACCAACGGCTAAGGCTGTCGTGGGTCAACTGTAGCTTCTCCACTAATACCGGCCGGCGCACGTAGGCCACGGCTTCTGCCAGAGACTTATGGGTGGAAAGGTGCGCAACTTTCAGGCCCTGGGTCATCAACAACGTCGCCGTGAGTCCAGCACCGGTCATCCGCGCCAGGATTTCCTGGTGACCGATGTCGCCCACATAGCCCGCGGCATGAACCGCTTCCTTGTTGATGGGACAGGTGACCACCCCTTGAATTTGGCCGGCCAGGGCAAGATTCACGGCGGTTTCAAAATATTGCACCGCCGCGTGGCCACAGCGCTGCGAGACCCCTCCCATGACCAGCTGACCTGCATCGAAGGCGTAGGCCTCAAGGACCTGAATCACGCCGGCTTGGGCCTGCAGGTCGTCAATATTCGTCATTTTCCGCAACGGCAAATGAATCCCGGTCTGGTCCATCGCCAGCCGCAAACAGGCGATATCGCCAATCACAAAGGGCTGCGCGTGGGCATACACTGCGGGCCGAACCAGGGTCTTGACGCAAATTTCAGCGCCAACCCCTGCAGGATCTCCCATGGTGATGGCGAGTCGCGGTTGCATAGCTGATGACATTGGTCGCTCCTGTGACAGATGTGTGGGACTAGCGCTCGCCGCGCAAATACTCGGCGGTCAGCGCGGGCGCCTGCATGGGAATAAAGTGCGTCAATTCTGGTAGATACACGTCCCGCGCATTCGGCATCAACGACGCCAGTCCCGGAAAAGTGGGCGACAGACTGAAATCCATTTTTGTTCGATCGCCCTCTTCTCGACGTGCTCGCAGGATAACGACAGGCATCGTGACGCGATCCAGCTCGGCATAAATATTGCCATCGGAACTGCCCATGTAAATCGCGGCTTCCACATTGGGCGGACAGCCCAGGACAAAGCCCTCGCCATCAGGATTAGGCACCAAACCGTATTCACAATAATCATGCAGTACGGCTTCGTCCCAGACCGCAAAGCTGCCGCGCCCGACAAAGTTCGCGAACATTGCCTCGGCATTGATAAAGTGATTTCGCCGCTTTGCGACTGGGTGGAGCCCGGCGGCATCAAGGAAGCTGGTGTGCGCAGCTGCGCGATTCTCATAAGAGGCCGGATCCATAATCACCGGATCAATCAGCAACAAACGCTCAAATCGATCAGGTAAGCGGGCGGCGGCATGCACGAGGCAATGTCCACCCATGGAGTGCCCAGCACCAACGAGTCCACGCAGGTCCAGCGTTTCGATAAAGCCCACTAGGTCATCACCAAAGGTATCCCAGCTAATCGGGCCTTGGTTATCACTGCGACCATGGCCGCGCATATCCAGTGCAATCACATGCCGGTTGGGCAAATGGGCGATAGTCTGATCCCAGCAACGGGCATGAAAACCCGTTGCATGCACCAGTAACGTGGTCCCCTGCGCAGCATGGGCCGCACCCCATTCAAACCAACAAAGAGTGACATCTCCGACGCGGGTATAGTGTTCTGTACATTGATTCATTGACGACTCGACTATTAATTTCATTGTTGGGTGGTCAAGCCCCATAAACGACCGTGCCAGACGATCCCGACTGACGTGACCCAAACCCCAGCGACGCTAATCAGCAAGCTGGCCAGCGGGCCAAAAGCACCCGCACAATAACCCATCAACAACGCTCCGAATGGCATGCCGCCCAGGGTCGCCAGGGAAAAAACCGACATCACTCGTGACCGGGCATTCTCTGGTGCCGCTTCCTGCATGATCGTGCGGCCCATACTCATGGCCACACCACCACTCATACCCCAGAAAAACAACGCCGCCAGATAACCCATAAAGGGCAGATGGAAGGCACCAACACCCAACGTCAGCCCGCCGGTCAGCATGGATAACAACATAGCCCGCCCCTGTCTGACAATACCGCCGCGAACAATCAACAGCACGAGCATCGTGATGGTGCCAGAGCCGAAGGCCGCAAAGGTCATGGATATTTCATTGGCACCACCCTGGTAGATATCGCGGACTATCAGCGGGTTAAGTACCGAAAAAGACCCACCAAAGAAAAATGCCACAGCCAGCAAGATGATCAAGGCAGGGAACATACGATCGGAATCCAATACCAGCCTCAAACCAGCAAACAGTTGCTGACGGGTAGACTGCCCCGGCAGCGCTGCCAGAACCACGCCAGGCGCGAGTTTCCAGATGGTCAACATCCCGACCAAAACGATAACCGCTTGGACCAGCAGTATCATCACCGGCCCAGCATCGTCCGCCTGACTTGCCAAAAAATAACCCAGAAGCTGCGCCAGAAACGTCAAACCCATGGTGAACATCACGGTCTTTTGGACTTCGCCCCCCGCCACGCGGTTCAGCAGTCCGTCTCGAGCCGGCTGCACAAACGCCGTTACAACGCCCATCAACAAGGCATAGACGATAAGTATACTGTAAGACAGGCCATCCAGACTCAGGGCCAGCGCCAGCCCCAGCATTGGCAAGGCGGCGAGCAAATGTCCCAACAACAGGATTTTGCGAGCGTCCATGCGATCGGCGAGGACCCCGCCAAAAAGAATCAGGAAGATGGCCGGCAACTGGGTGCACATTTGTGCCAGACCCAAACGTTCAGCCCCTTCATGGAGCTGCACCACCACCAACCAGGGAAACAGAATGGTTTGCATACCCATGGGCACGATAAACGTCCCCACGCCGGCAAGATACCAAAAACGCTGTGACATGCTCTACTGCTTTTGATGTAATAACAAAGCCCACATGCTAGTGGCATACTCCTCGCGGCGCAAAGTTTATTGTCTCAGCGTGCAGGCTCCCGGCCAGCCGCTTGTCGCATCGGCTCAGCACAAAGCCTGGCACTCAATATCAGATTTTAAACAGCTCAGCCTCGATGTCGTTGAAAGCCTTGAACTCCAGTGCATTACCACTGGGATCATAAAAGAACATGGTGGCCTGCTCGCCCGCAAGACCCTTGAAGCGAATATGCGGCGCGATCACAAATTCAATATTGGCGGCCTGCAGACGCGCCGCCAACGCTTCCCAAGTAGCCATCTCAAGCACGACACCAAAATGCGGCACCGGCACATCATGACCATCAACGGGGTTGGTGGGCGATGCACTTCGCGCTGCCATGCCTTCGACCTGGTGGCAGACTAATTGATGACCAAACAAATTCAGGTCGACCCATTGGCTGCTGCTGCGGCCAACCTCACAGCCCAGCAGACTAGTGTAGAACTGTCGCGCAAGATCAACATCATGGACGGGAATGGCAAGGTGGAACGGCGTCAGTGGCATATTCATCAACTCCAAGACTCAAGGGGGTAAGCACAAAAGTTGGCTACGATATACCCTGAGGGATTACCCCGGCAAGCGCTATGCTCGGAATCCCTTGCGGACCGCTAGCCGCTCGCTGGTGCTGATCTACAACCCACCCAGCTCACAACCCTTACGGACTAAAATCGGTCTGAGTTCACGAAACGCCGCTGGGGTCTTGCTCAAGGGAATACGCGGGTACAAGTGATGAATAATATGATATTGCATACCCATTGACAGTAAGTTGCCCACCGCACTTTTGAATCCCCGCGTTTCTCGATAACGACCCTGCTCTTTTCCCGGGTGATGAGGCGCCCAACTCAAATAGTATTGAATATAGGTGCTGGCAATGTGCCTGGGCAACCACCACAGCAATGCTACTTCGATGGCATAGCCACTCCAGGCCATACCAAATAACACCAGATAGTAAAATGTGTTATAGATCAAAGCGTCTACCAATAGGTGACCCATACCGGTGCGCTGCAAAGCCTCGGGGTAGGCGGTATCGTTTGCGCCCGGTTGGCGGCGCAGTAACGTATTTTTCAAAAAGGCGAAATTCGACGCTGCATGAACCCGATAATCCGGATCCAGCGCTGGATCATTCGTATGCAGATGGTGTTCGAAGTGCGTGTGACGTAACACGCGAAATGGCTGAAACGGCAAGACTGACAAATGCCCAACGAGCTCGTTCAGCCAACGTAACGGATGACCTTTGCGCGCAATGATACTGTGCTGGGCTTCATGGGACGGCAAATAACATAACATGATATTCAGGGTTGCTAACGGAAAAGCGATCCACAATGGCAGCCTGTCGAGCAGCACCAAGGGCCACAGCGCAAGCCAGACCAGCAGATTCGTCAGCCCCCAGGCCACCGCTCCCCAGGGAACAATATGCATATACTTGCTGGCAATCTGGCGTTCCCGCGCGTCAAGCTCAGCTTCCGATAAGCTATCCCAGTCGATGTCATTGCTAGTAGACTTATTCATGGTTTGACCCATAACCAACTGCCTCGCCATTGCGCTATCACGCCCAACATCGCCGCCACCAGCAGGCCGATGTAATACGTTTCGACACCCGGTACGGTGACACCGGTGCTAGCCAGTACCTGGGCGATTAAGGGCGCTAGAAAACCGAGACTAAATACAAAGGGGGAAAACAGCACCCCAATAAGCTTTTTCATCATTATCCTTACTGCATCGACACGAAAAGGCGCCATCGGGTTTGAACTGAATTTTTATGTAGACAGCATCTACATGCTCGCGCATATTATGGCGCAGCGAATGAATTTGTCAAATTAATGCCTTGCCGACCAAGGACAACCCGAACGCCATGAGCCTGACCAACAAACAGTATCACCACGGCGATCTCAAAGCCGCGATCCTTGCGCGCGCCGCCCAAACTATCGCGGCCGAAGGCCTGGAAGCACTGTCTTTGAGGGCTATCGCCCGAGATTTAGGTGTCTCACATGGCGCCCCAAACCGGCATTTTAAAAATAAAGCCCAATTACTCGCTGTGCTAGCGACCAGCGGCTGGCAACAAATCACCGCTGCCACCTTGCAGGCCGCCGAGATCACGGAACCACAGGACCCCAGCGCACGACTGAACGCCATGGGTCGTGGGTTTCTCAAATGGGCTTTAGCGCATCCCAGCCTGTTCCAGACGATCACTCATCCCGACGTCGGGCGCTACGCCGACGCCGAGCTTAAGGCCGCGCAAGAAGCATTCAAATCAGAGATCAAATTGGCGGTCGAGGCTAGCCAGGCCGCAGGTCGACATGCCGACAGCGACCTGTTGGCCTTGACGCTGTACACCAACGCAGTGCCTTTTGGCGCCGCCATGATTCTGTCAAACCCTTTTCTATCGGCAATACCAACGGGGCTTGATCGGCAAAAGCTCATCAATGATGTGATTGATTTAGTGGTCCCATTAGACTCATCGTCAACCCACCTATCGCAACCCTCACCATCATCTGGGAGTCACTGAACATGTCAATAGTCCCCCACTTAACGCGGCTCATCACCAGTCAATGGCTACGAAATTTCAAACGCAGCATCAAGGAACGGCAACGACGCCGAGCTGGCCAACCCCATAAAGTGACCGTCTATTTGCGGCTTAACGACCCCTACAGCTATGTGTTACTGCAGGTGCTTGACCAATTTGCAGCGCGCTATGCCGTTGAATTCGAATTCAGAACCATTCTTAACCTACAACCAGAGATGTATCCCGCACCGGAACTCTGGGAGAACAACGCTTTTCATGACGGCGCGTATCTCGCCAACTTGTACGGTCTCGACTTTCCCGACACTCGACCCGAACGAGACTTCGAGCGCGATGCCGGCCTGACCGCGCAATTGCTTCACTGGGAATTACAACCCGGTTATGCCGAGCATGCCCTGCCCCTGTTCGAAGCTTACTGGCAAGACGATCAGGCCAAACTTAGCAAACTGGTTGACTCAGGCATTACTGAACACGCCGAGTGCTACCAACATCACTTAGCCGCCAACGAAGCCCACTTGAAGTCCAATGGGCACTATTTGAGCGCCATGTTGCACTATGGTGGCGAGTGGTACTGGGGGCTTGATCGACTCGCCCATCTCGAACGCCGTCTGAATGACCTCAGGCTGGCCGCGGGCGCCGCCGCAGAGATTCAGTATGATCGCGGCTATCAAGATTTTTGCCGGCCATTGTCTACGGGGACAAACTCAGGCACCGACGCTGATACACCTATCACCCTCTACTGGTCCTTTAGAAGCCCCTATTCTTACATTGGCCTGGTTCGCGCCAAACAGTTGGCTACGCATTATCAGCTGCCACTAGAGGTTAAACCGGTTTTACCCATGGTCATGCGCCGTATGCAGGTACCCAGAACCAAGGGTTTCTACATCCTTCAAGATGCGAAACGTGAAGCAACGCAATATGGCATCGAGTTTGGCAAGATCGCTGACCCACTGGGCGCAGGTGTCGAACGCTGTTATGCCCTGTACGAATTTGCCGTTAGTGCAGGCAAGGGGCTCGCGTTTTTGGAGAGCTGCGCTCGCGGCGCTTGGGCGGAAGGTATCAATGCTGCGACGGATACTGGACTGCAGCTTCTCGTCGAGCGCGCCGGTCTCGACTGGCAACAAGCACGCTTGTTACTCACAGAAGATGGCTGGCGCATCTGGGCTCAGCGGAATCTGGCCGACATGTATAGCGAAGATCTCTGGGGGGTTCCCAGCCTGAGCTATCGTGACACCAAGGTGTATGGCCAGGACCGAATCGAATGCATAGAACAAGCCATCAGACATGCTCGCAAAGTGGAAGAGGTTTAAATTTCCTGTCTACGGCAACAACACAGGAAATGCACCGCGATGCCTAGCCTACGTCCGACGCGAGTTGAGTCGAGGTTATCTCTTGGCCCACGGTGAGGGTTGCACCTGGCACGAGCAAAACGCTATTGTCAGATGCTATGGCCGGCTCGACACAAACCATCTCCACGTAACCTGCGTCATCAAAATCAATCATCGCCCGAGCGCCTTCTGCCCCTGGGTTCCAAACGACCAGCTCTGTATTACCCCAGGATCGCACTTGAACTCGCCGGTTTAAAACCGGATCGTGAATCTCGATGGATTGTGGCGGGTCGAGGTAAATTCGGTCTATCGCTTCATTGATGACCAGTGGCGCCATTTGTTGGCGGCGCTCGCCTGCGCGCAGCTTATCAATATAACCGAGCCCCGCTAAACCGGGCATTGATATCTGGGCCACGTCCCCAACGTTGAAATAACTATGCAGCGCAAGACTGACGGGCACAGTCGCAGTAGAGCGATTATGGGTATCCAACTGCAGCCAGAGCGCATCTGAGAGTCGCAAGGTCACTGTCAGCTCAATATCACCGTCGGCGTGCCACTCAGAGAGCTCAGGCGTCGCTAATACCAGACGTAACTGGATACCGGTAAAATCGTCTTCGAAGTCGCTATTGATCACATCGAAACCGCTGGTACGCGCATAGCCATGCTGAGGATGATCGGGACGTGAGGGGTGTGCACCAAACCAGGGCCAACACAACGGAATACCACCACGAATGGCTTTTCCTGGCTGGTAATTCGCGCTCTGGCTTGTCCACAATAACGCGGCATCAGCACCGAGCTGACAGGCTGTAATGTGTGCGCCTTGCAGATAGACCGTTAACGCTGAGTCTTTAAAACGCAGTTCAACCCGCGCCTGACCCTGCACATCAAGACTAAACTCGACGCCACCCGGACGGCCATACAGCGCGTTACACCGGTCAATATCACTTTGCTGCATCACACTTACCGATCAATCATTGACGAAAGGTCTCATTAAGCTCGTTGAAACGTCACAACACAAGCCCACCCGGCAATCAATGCCTGGAATCTAGAATCGCGATCACGCCGGGATGGGTTTCTATCGCCTGCGCAAGCAAGTGATCCTTGGCGGTGATTCGGTGGCCAGCATCATGCGTCGTCAGTTTGATTTGCACTCGGTTGTAGACGTTAGACCATTCAGGATGATGGCCATGGGCTTCCGCCAGCTCTGCAACCAATGTCATGAACGCGAATGCCGACACAAAGTCGGCAAATACCAAGTCCGCAATTAAGAAATTATCCTGCTCGCGCCACATACTCGAAGCCTCGGAGCTCAAGAGGTCTGGGTATAAGCCGCAGTTGAAACCGCCGACAAGCTTAGGTAAACATCGGGTCGCCCAACATTCAACAGGTCCCGCACCTGCGTCAGAGGCAGTTGCAGCAATGTTTCCCACTCCTGCTGAGGTAACCAGGCCGCACGTTTGCCAAGACGATAACCCTGGCGCAGTGATTTGAATATGGCAAATCCATAGTGCTTGGCCAGCTTCAAGCCGCCCACCAAAGCGATGACGCCCAGACCTCGGTTACGGGTCTGAGCATAGGTAAACGCAAGCAACGAGGCCTCACCAGCAATGTCACGTCCATAGCCAGTTACCACATGCCAAAGATCGTGCTGGTCCCGCTGGCGCAACATAAATCGCTTGGCGTCTTTGTCACCTTGATCTTGTAAACCCGTGGTCTCACTGGCTTCCACTAAACCATCAAAAGATAAATTTTCTGAATCCAGAAAGTGCAGATAGGCTCGACCCAGGCTATCGGCAGACATGGCCTGTAGGACCTCTCGTGCACGCAGGCTATCCAGCAGACTGCCCTGGGTGGCGAGAATCCGCTGACCGCTTTGGGTCTGCTTAAATCGCGCGGCACTTTTTTCATTGGCGTCGCCCGCCATGGCTTCAATAATCTCAAACACTTTCCGCGTATCATCTGGGTCGCGGACAAGTTCCTTGAGCGCCCTTAGGGCAACCAGCGGCTGCATTCGATTCGCCATGGGAAATCTCCAAATTTTGGTTAGTTATGGTGTAAATCATAATGCTATTAACATTTGTGTCAATAGATCCCTCTCAAAAACCTAGCCTTCTATTATTGGGCTGAACCATCAGCCCTCGGCATCGACCACTCATGGCACAACCACCAACCCACTAACGATTAATCGAACCATCTAATCAAACCATCTAATCGAACCATCTAATCAAACCATCTAATCGAGCCATCAGGACTTGAATGTTAACCAGTTGCTATCAGACAGTCCCATCGTTATTGTTCACAAATATGTTAATAGTGAAGGCAGACAACCGTCATGGCGACTTCGCAGCGAGTTCGCAGAAGCCCCGAAGAGGCCCGCGCAATGATCTTGGCCATCGCCGGCAAGCGTCTGGCGGCCCACGGCATTCGCGGCCTGAATATTAAAGATATTGCTCAGGATGCGGGCATCAATCACGGCACGCTGCTCCATCATTTTGGCAGCGCCGAGGGTATGCGCACCGCCCTGCTGACTAATTTAACGGAAGCCTTGATAGCCGACATGTCGGCTATCCTAAATTCCGATGCACCGGCTGATACGATCTTTGTGGAACTATTTCGGCTCATGTCTCAGTCTGGCCACAACAAGCTGCTGGCCTGGCGCGCCCTGGAAGACGCTGAAGACAGCCCGATTACCGAGGGGCCGTCGGAAAAACTGATTCAGCAAATCCTAGATGGTGTCACCCGGCGTATTCAGGGCCGAGACATAACGCTGGCGCAAAACATCATTTTTCTGGCGCTGTCTTCCGCTGTCGGTTGGGGTATCTGTGGCCCCGCCTTAAAACAATCCCTGGGCATGAGTCGCACCCAACAGGATCAGTTTCCTGCCTGGGTCAGTGAGCAGCTGCCGAAATTGATTCAGGACTAACCTGACGCGCACACAACAATAGGAATCAATGATGACTGACACTCAAAAAGCCGCACAAGGCGCACTGCCGCCGCGATGGCTACTCAAAGGCTTCACGAAGCTTCACGTGGCGCTGAATAGCATGAGCGGCGGCACGCTTTTCAACCAACTCGGTGGCGATGACGTCGTCTTCGTCACCATGACCGGCGCCAAGAGCCAACGCCAGATAACCATTCCGCTCATGTACGTGCCCTACCTGGATGGTGTTTTACTGGTTGCCTCACAGGGCGGCGCACCGAGAAACCCCGTCTGGTACAACAATCTGGTTAAGCACCCAGAGATTGTCGTTGTCCATCGCGGTCGGAAGCTGTCATTAACTGCACGTCTGGCCACCGCGGCAGAAAAGCCAGCGATGTGGCCGGTGTGCGATCAATATTACAAACCCTATGCTGACTACCGGGCCCGCACCGACCGCGACATCCCCATATTTGTCTGCGAACCCAGACAATAAGCTTACTGACTCGGAAGCACCTATGAATATAGACGTCACCGAATTACCCGTGAGTGACATTAGCTGCTCTAATTGTTTGGCATGTTGTTGCCGGCTGGAAGTCTTTCTCATTACCGAAACCGGCGTGCCACCCCGGTATATCGAGACCGACGAATGGGGCGGAGAAACCATGGCACGCTTATCTGACGGCTGGTGCGCGGCGCTAGATCGCGAGACAATGCTCTGTACCATTTACGAACAACGACCCTGGGTTTGCCGAGAATTTGCAGTCGCCTCCTATGAGTGTGGCCTCGAGCGCGCCAAGTATCTTTAAGCCTCAATGGCTCATACGTCACTCACCGCCGGAAACAGCATGAATCGATCAACCACGACGATTGGCCTCGTCAATCCCAAGACACCAGAGAATATGGGGGCAGTCATGCGCGCTGCTGGCTGCTTCGATGCCCAGGCGATTCTATATACCGGCGAACGTTATGATCGCGCTGCCCGCTTCAACACAGACACGAAACGTCGCAGCCTCAGCATTCCTCTGACCCAAGTGAGCGACCTGCTGGCAAGTCAGCCCAAAGGCGCGACTATCGTTTGTGTAGAATTGGTTGAAGGGGCGACTCCCCTGCCCGACTTCACCCACCCCGAAAACGCTTTTTATATTTTTGGGCCGGAAGACGGCACGCTCAGCCAACAGCTGATCGACCAGGCTGACGCCGTGATTTATATTCCTACGACGGGCTGCTTGAATCTTGCCGCCACGGTGAATGTGGTTCTGTATGACAGAATCGCCAAGTCGGTGGAGACGGTCAAAAACGACGCTCGAATACGTCAAAGCCGCGACACCAACAACAGAGTCAGGGTGCGAAAAAGCCCTGCTGCACAAAGCCCAGCAGAAGCCGAATCAAAACCACAATCAAATTAATCTGACACAGTCCCAAGCGTGATTGTCAGATATAAAAAAGGCGGGCACCAATAAACAGTGTCCGCCTTTTTTTAAATGCCCAGCCTGTACTGACGCTGACTAACGCGCCATTAACCCACCTTAACTGGCATCAAATCGCGCCAACCGCTCTGAAATCAGGGTATGTGCCTCGCTCATAATACGATCGATCAACACTTGCACGGTTGGAATGTCATACACCAAGCCGGCGACCATACCACAGGACCAGGCACCCGCTTCCATGGCACCATCAATCATTACCCGCGGATAAACGCCGGCCACCTCGGCAGCAATATCCTCAAACTTGAGACTCGCACCCATCGCCTTTTCCTTCTCAATGAGACGCTCAACAGCCACATTGTTCAGTACTCGCTCGGTGTTACGCAAGGGCCGCATCACCAATCGCGTATCCAGCTCAGAGGCTGCGAGAATCGCCTGCTTAACATTCTCATGCACTGGGGCTTCCTGGGTCGCGATAAAGCGAGTGCCCATATTCATGCCTTCCGCACCCATGGCCAACGAGGCCACCAAGGAACGTGCATCGGCCATACCGCCGGAAGCCACAAAGGGAATTGTCAGTTCGTCTGCTGCGCGTGGCAAAAGAATAAAGTTCGGAATATCGTCTTCACCGGGGTGACCGCCACATTCAAAACCATCCACAGACACCGCATCACAACCAATCGCCTCGGCCTTCAAAGCATGTCTCACCGAGGTACATTTGTGGATCACCTTGATATTCGCCGCTTTCAACATCGGCAGCCATTTTGCTGGATTATTACCGGCGGTCTCTACGGCCTTGATACCGCTGTCGATGATGGTTTGTACCAAACCCGGATAATCCGGAGGCGTTACCGAAGGCAGGAATGTCAAATTAACCCCAAAAGGCTTGTCGGTCATGGCGCGACAGCGGTCAATCTCGTTCTTGAGCTTTTCTGGCGTACCTTGAGTCAGGCCGGTGATGATACCGAGACCGCCGGCATTGGAAACCGCCGCCGCCATTTCTGCCAGCCCGACAAAATGCATACCACCTTGAATGATGGGGTGTTGAATACCAAAGAGTTCAGTGATGCGTGTTTTCATAATAATGCTCTGTGAGAGAATGAATAAGTCGTTAGGTTAATCAATCGACGGTGTTTACATCGAGAGTGGTTAAATTGCGATACGATATTTGTCGATCTGAATATCGTCTTCACCCAGGTCGGTGAAATTATCATCTACCCGGCCTTTAATATAATCTCGCCAAGTAAAACTATTAAACCGCGGTGCGCCTTGCGTCAAGCCGGCGATGGGCTCCAGTAGCGCATCGTTTCTCGGATTGTAAAAATATGGCGTGCTATATCGAGCAGTTTGCGCCATTGGTACAACGCGATGGACCGCAGCACGATAATTATCGTTAGTCCAAACCTGCATGGCGTCACCCAGGTTAACCACGATCGTACCCGCTTTTGGTGTCACATCGATCCAGCCTTCGGATTTTGATAAAGCTTGTAAACCGCCGGTCATGTCCTGCAACAGCAGGGTCAATATTCCGGGATCCGTATGATGATGCAACGCCATATCGCCAAGTCCGGCAACCGCGCCCGCTTCCGCGCCGGACAGCGGATCTACCAGCGGATAGTAATTCAGCCGCACATTACTGGTCCTTGGGTCCCCTGGTGGATAGCCAGCGTCCAAACCAACTTGATGATTCAGCGCGCGATAAACCAGCTGCAAAGTGCGCTCGGCAATATCTGACGCTTGAATAAAAAATTGCTCCATCGCTTGCCGAAACACCTGCTGATCGGCCGGCCACTGATTAAGATCTGTTCGATCTTCTCTGGGCAACATGTAATCAAACACCTCTTTCAGGTCTCGTTTGCGCTTCGTCAATTCACGGTCATAGAAACCTAAGGGGATGCTATCACTGCGCAGAATTTTGCGCTTTTCGGTTTGCGGCAGATCAAAGAAAGCCGCCGAGGCTTGCCACATCTCGTCAATCACCTCATCGATGCCGTGATTTTCCAATAGAAAAAACCCGTGGTCTCGACAGGCAAGATCCAAGGGCAGCAGTGCCGATGGGTCCTGTTCCGCATGGACTAAATCAATAACCGGGACTTGTGACATGAAAGGCTCTGACTGTTTGCTGTTTGAGCCACTGAATATAGCCCATCAGCCTTGACTTTGCATGTCTGGAGGCGGCTTGCAGACAGTACGGAAATTGACCATTTAACTGAACTAAACACCACTGACGATGATATTTCAGCGCCCTCGGCCTGACCCATCAAGCAGTCACCACCCGTGACCAGCGGCTTCAGGCTTGAACCGCCCTAGGGCCACGAGGCCCATCGACAGCCCCAGTCGACTGTCAAACCGCGCCGTTATTTATCTGCTGAATTGCGCGCTATAGCTCTGAACGGCCCCGTATCAGACCGAGGCTCTTTAGGCATTTCAAGGACCCGTTCGGCGATAATGTTTTTCTGAATCTCGTCGGTGCCACCGGCAATCGAAATCGCCGGCACCGACAATAAAATCTCCGCGATCACGCCGGCTTCTGCTGCTGTTGCGCCACTCAACATGGCATCAGTACCGGCAACAAGGGTATGCACATGGGCTGCCTGCCGCGCGATAACACTGGCCGCCAACTTACCAATCGATCCTTGGGGGCTCACCGTATTGGATCCTGCCCGGCTCACCGCAGCAGCACTGGCTGCCGCCAGATCAGCACCAAGTTTCATGGATAGCAGCTTGGCGAGTTCCTGGCGGATATGCGGGTCGTTGATGGCACCGGTTTGCCGGGCTCGCGGCAGTGCCAAATCCGCCCGTCCCGCGCGCTGGGGATACCAAGTATAGGGTTCGAGCGCAATCAACAGCTCGGCACGATATTCATCATAAACACGCCCCTGCAGACTACTCAAACCTTTCAGCCCGCCATCTGGCCGACTTTGGCTGAAGCCCTGGCGCTCGATCGACAGTGTCGTTGCGGCCACCCGCCAGCCGTTACCTTCACCACCAATCAGATCTCGAGGATCGACGCTGGCATCGGTCATGAACACTTCATTAAAAGACGCGTGGCCATTCATCTGGCGCAGCGGTCGTACCTCCACACCTGACTGGCGCATATCAAACAGGAAGTAACTCAATCCCTGATGCTTCGGCACGTCCCAGTCGGTTCGCGCCAACAGAATACCAAAATCAGCATGATGCGCGCTGGTGGTCCAGACTTTCTGGCCATTGATGATATAGCGGTCTTCTTGCAGCCCGGCGCGGTCTTCTTGCAGCCCGGCGCGGTCTTCTTGCAGCCCGGCGCGGCCGCTTTGCAACTCGGCGCGGGTGGTCGAGCCGGCAAGGTCTGAGCCACTGCCCGGCTCACTAAATAGCTGACACCAGGCGTGCTGACCGGTCAAAATTGGGCGCAGGTAACGCTGCTTTTGGTCTTCTGAGCCATGGGCGAGAATGGTCTCTGCGGCGAGCCGTCGCGGGCCCGATTGGGCCGCCCCAACGACACCACGGCGAGCAAACTCCGCATCAACTACCGCGCTTTGCTCGGGACTGAAATCTCGACCAAAATAAGCACTGGGCCATCCCGGCGCCGCCCACCCGCCATCTACCAACAGGTCGCGCCACTCAACCAGCGAGCGATCGGGCGACCAGTTCTGATCAAGCCAGGCATTTAATTCAACGCTGATAGTCATAAGCTTATCCACAGTCCAACTCCTGAATCATTGTCATCATTCGCTCGCGGTGCAGATACGGACTACCGAGAAAGACCTCGGAACTCTTGGCCCGCTTAAACCACAGATGCGTATCATTTTCCCAGGTGAAGCCGATACCACCGCGCAGTTGCACGCCCGCTCGCGCCAAATTCATATAGGCATCACTGGCCATGGCTTTTGCCATGCTTGGCAAATGCCGCTGACCGTCTCCGGAAGCCAAAAAATGGGAGGCCTGACGAGTCACTGCCTTGGCTAACTCCAGCTCGAGTAAGAGATCTGCACAGCGATGTTTAAGGGCCTGAAAAGACGCGATAGGGCGGCCGAATTGCATTCGCAGTTTCATATACTCCACGGTGGAATCAAACAACGTCTGCGCACCACCGATCATTTCATGGGCCAAAACAACGCTCAGCTGATCCCACAGCAGTGCCATAGCCGCCCCATTCAACTCACCGATTTTTTCTGCTCGAACTTGGTTGAACTGCAACCGCGACAATTTGCGGGTCGGGTCTATCACTTCCAGCGGCTCGATCACGAGGTTAGGCTCGTCTCGACCGACCAAGAACAATCCCAAGCCATTATCCGTCGCCGCCACACAGAGGAACACACTGGCCACCTGGGCATCCAGAACCAATCCCACGGCACCTGTCAGCCGCCAGTGTGAAGCGCCGTCAGCACCCTCCTCGCTGTCGGCGCCTGCATCAGTAGTTGCATGAGTACCCGCATGAGCACCAGCCAACAACTCCCCATGCAGCCCGCGGCCTGATTGATCCACCTGATTGAGATCATCCAAAACCAAGGTCGCGATTGTCGAGCCGTCGGCGATCCCGGGTAATAACCGGTGTTTACACGCCTCATCGGCGCCACCCAGCAGCGCATAGCCCGCCATCACAGCGGAAGCAAAGAAGGGGCCGCAATAGAGGGTTCGACCCATCTCCTCGGCAATAATGCCCAGCTCTATCGGCCCGAACCCATAACCCCCATAAGCCTGGGGAATATGCGCCCCCGCCAAGCCAACTTCAGCGCTCAGCTGCTGCCAGACGCCCGCATCATAACCCGCATTGTCTGCCATCAAGTGGCGCACGGCACTGATCGGAGACTTATCCGTGAAGAACCGTTTGACGACATCACGAAACTGCTGTTGATCGTCGTTGAACTCTGTCGTCATAGGGTCACATCCATCTTCGGTTATCCGCCAATAGCAATCAGGCCACACCTGGCGCTTGTTCGTGCCGGTGCCGGCAGCATTTTGGCTATTTTAGCCGCCAGATCATCTCGCAATAGAACTTGCTGGCAAGCAAATAACAGTAGTAGAGTTGGTCCGTTAATGTCTACCCCCTTTCTTACTATCAATAATTGGAATGCAGACTCACACGGGAATTTGATCATGACTGAAGCCTGGATTATCGACGCAGCACGCACCCCTCGCGGCATAGGCAAACAAGGCAAAGGTGCCTTGTGGGAAGTCCATCCGCAGAAATTGCTCTCTACGGTGCTCAGAGCCCTGGTGACACGAAGCGGTCTCGACAGCCAGGATATTGATGACGTCATCATCAGTTGCAGCACTCAGTTTGGTAACCAAGGTGCCTGTATCGGCCGCATGGCAGCCTTAGATGCCGGCTTCTCTAATAAAGCATCGGGCGTGACCCTTGATCGTTTCTGTGGTGGCGGCATCAGTGCGGTCAACTTTGCCGCGGGCAGCATTATGAGCGGCATGGAAGATTTAGTCATCGCCGGCGGCGTCGAGATGATGTCCTATACCCGCGCCGAGGCGCCAAACCGGCCATTAGACGCCGGTAATCTTGATCTGCGTGAAGCTCACCCACAGACCAATGTTGGTCTGGCCGCGGACATTATCGCCACCGAAGAAGGCTTCAGTCGCGCAGAACTCGACGCCTTCTCCGCGACCAGCCAACAACGCGCAGGCCAGGCATTGCTTGACGGCGCGTTCGCCAAGAGCCTAATCCCGGTTTACCGACCCGACGGCACCCTGGCGCTGGACACAGAAGAGTTTCCACGCCCACAGACCACCATCGAGAGCTTGGCGAAGCTCGAGCCCGTCTTTGGCGCCGTCATGGACCTGCCCTTTTATGACTCGGGCCTGACCTATCGCGAGATGGTTGCGAAAAAATGGCCTAACTTGAAGATTGATCATCGTCATCATGCCGGCAGCTCGTCCGGTGTCGTGGATGGCGCCGGCGCCCTCGTTCTGGCCTCACCCGCCTACGCGAAAGCCCATGGCTTGAAGCCTCGAGCCAAGATCACAGCGATGGCGAACATGGGTCATTCTCCCGAGTACATTCTCAACGCGCCCGTCGACGCCGCCAAAAAAGTACTGGGCAAAGCGGGCATGACCTTGAGTGATATCGACCTGTTTGAAGTCAACGAGGCCTTTGCTGTTGTTCCAGTCAAATTCATGCGCGATCTTGGCGTCGATCACAGCAAATTGAATGTCAATGGTGGCGCCATCGCACTGGGGCACCCAATTGGCGCCACCGGTGCCATGTTGATCGGTACTGCGCTGGATGAATTAGAGCGTCGTGGCCAGTCTGTGGCCATGGTCACCATGTGTGCTGCCGGCGGTATGGCACCGGCGATCATTATCGAACGTCTGTAGCTACCTCAACCGACCCACTGAACTTCACCGCCTGACAGGCGGTGAAGTTGATAACAACCATATAAACAAGGGAAGCTTGATGACCCATCTAGTACTGCGGCAAGACCATAACGGAGTGGCAACGCTCACCATTAATCGACCCGAGAAGCTCAACGCCCTCACGGTTGCCGTATTCATCGAGCTGCAGAATCATATCGACGATATTCGCGAACAAATTGATACGGTGGGTTGCGTGGTCGTCCGGGGCGCAGGCAAGTGCTTCAGTGCCGGCCATGACCTTACGGATATCGCTGCCGGCGAAAAACTCCCCCGCCCTAACTTCCAGTCTCATGTGATTGAAAACCTGGCGAACCTGCCACAACCGGTAGTCAGCGCGGTACATAGCCATTGTTATACCGGCGCATTAGAACTGGCCCTGGCCGGTGACATTATTCTTGCCAGCGAAAATGCCAAATTTGCTGACACCCATGCGAAGTGGGCTTTGACCCCGGTCTGGGGCATGAGCCAGCGACTGCCGCGCCGCATCGGCAAGGTCAAGGCAGCGGAAATGATGTTTACTGCCAAGACCTACTCAAGCAGTGAAGCACTGTTAATGAACTTGTGTAATAGTTGTTTCCCTGACGCTGAGTTCGATCAGGCAGTGCAAGCCTTTTGCGAGGCTATGTTAGCCAACTCCTGGTTCTCACTGCGCGCCAATAAATTATTGTTAGCCGAAACCGATGGTCTACCACTTGCCGCCGGACTCGCCCATGAAATTTACCAGAGCCAGGGACGTGGTCCTGACATGGAAGCCCGCATCGGCGGGTTTGGTAAAAAATAGAGCGGTTCCGGCCGAACGGCGAAGACTCCTCGTTCCCTGCTATACATTGAACAGCCTTAATACAGCACGGAACGCTCAGGGTTAATAACAACCGATAATAAACCAAGGAGACGACCTGATGCGCGCAATAGTCATGCTGTATGGAGTGGTAAGCTACTTGCTTTTCTTCGGCGTATTCCTCTACCTGATCGCTTTCGTCGGCGGTATTTTCGTTCCTAAAACGCTGTCATCAGAGGCTGGTATGCATGCGCCCCTCGCCTTGCTGATCAACCTGGGGCTCATTATTTTGTGGGGCGTACAACACACCGTCATGGCCAGAGACTGGTTCAAAGAAGCCATCGCACACATCGTTCCCCACCATACCGAACGCAGCACTTATGTGCTGGCCTCGACCCTGATACTTGTCTTACTCATGTACGCCTGGCAGCCCATCGACGGCATCATCTGGCAGGTTGAGAATCCTTTAGGCATAAAAATACTCTGGAGCATCTTTGGTATTGGCTGGGTATTGGTCCTGCTGTCGACGTTTCTGACTGACCATTTTGATCTGTTCGGTCTGCGGCAGACCTGGCTGCATTTTGTTAAAAAAACCTACACATCGGTGAATTTTACAGAAAGCCTGTTCTACCAATGGATTCGCCATCCGATGATGCTTGGCCTGCTGCTGGCTTTCTGGGCGATCCCAGTTATGACAGCAGGGCACCTGGTCTTTTCCCTCGGCATGACGGTTTATATACTGATGGGCATCCATTTCGAAGAACAGGGTCTGGCTGCATCCATTGGCACTGACTATACGGAATACCAAAAACGAACTGCCAGGATCATTCCAAAGATCTATTAATAAATCTGGCAGGGGTGGCGACTAGCCCCACTCACTGCAGGCCGACTGGCAAACACAGCATCGGAAAATAAAAGGACACAGACCATGTACGTCGGTAAATACGCCATACAAAAAGCTAATCAACCCGCCATTATCATGGCGGAAACCGGTGAACTGTTGACCTATGCAGAATTCGATCAGCGCACCAATCAGGTCGCTCACTTGCTGCGGTCTGAGGGCCTCAATCGATTAGCGCATTATGCCCTGTTTATGGAAAACGCCCTGCCCTATGCTGAAATATGCGGCGGTGGCGAGCGTTCGGGCCTGTATTACACCTGCATCAACTCCTATCTCACCGCTGACGAATTGGCTTACATCCTCAACAATAGTGAATCTGAGGTGGTCTTCACCAGCGCTGCCAAACTACCTATCGTCACGGCGGCCCTGGCGCAATGCCCCAACGTCAGGCGCTGCTATATCATCGACGGCGACGCCCCGGGAGACCAATATTGTCACTACGCTGACGCCATTGCTGATTTACCATCAACGCCGATCAATGACGAATTTTTGGGCACCAGCATGTTGTACTCGTCAGGGACAACGGGACAGCCAAAGGGCATTATTCGGCCACTACCCGAATGCAAGCCTGACGAATTGTTGCCGATTTACAGTTTCCTGCTAAGCCTGTGGCAGTATCGCGAGAACATGATCTACCTCTCGCCGGCGCCTTTGTATCATTCGGCTCCCCAAGCCGCTGTCGGGCTGACCCTGCGCACCGGTGGCACTGTGGTCATCATGACGCGATTTGATGCTGAGCGTTACTTAGACTATGTGCCTCAATACCAGGTGACTCATAGTCAGCTGGTGCCCACCATGTTCAGTCGAATGCTCAAACTGCCCGCCGATATTCGATTAAACGCAGACATCTCAACCCTGGAAATCGCGATTCACGCGGCAGCTCCCTGTCCGGCCCAAGTTAAGGAGGACATGATCGCCTGGTGGGGACCCATTATTCATGAGTACTACGGCGCAACGGAAGGATTGGGGTTCACCTCCTGTGACAGTCATGAGTGGCTCGCGCACCGCGGCACCGTCGGTAAAGTCATGCTCGGTGAAATTGCCATTCTAGACGAAGACGGCAAGCCATCAGCCCCGGGGGAACCCGGTGAAATCTGGTTCAAAACCGCCACTGAATTTTCCTACTTCAATAATCAAGCCAAGACCACCGAGGCAACTTCAGGTGACGGCAAGCTGAGTACTGTGGGTGACGTGGGATACTTGGACGACGATGGCTTTCTGCATCTCACGGACCGCTCGACCTTTATGATCATCTCTGGCGGGGTCAACATCTACCCGCAAGAAACCGAAGATTTACTCATCACCCACCCAAAGGTCAGTGATGCCGCGGTTTTCGGCGTACCGAATGAAGACTTTGGCGAAGAAGTCAAAGCCGTGATTGAGGTCATGCCCGGCGTGATTGAAAATCATGAACTGGCCCTGGAATTAATGGCGTTTTGCGCCTCAAAACTGTCACCGCAGAAGTGTCCACGCTCTGTTGACTTCGAGGCTGAACTACCTCGTTTGCCGACGGGCAAGCTCTACAAACGCATACTCAAAGACCGTTACTGGACTGATCACAAAAATCGGATCCTATAGCGGGCTTCAGCCACTCACGGGGACACACCGTCACATGCAGATAGATCATTTAATGTGGGCCTGCCCAGACCTTGAGCAGGGCTGTACCAAGCTCGCGGCACTCACTGGTGTCGCTCCGGCGGGTGCGGGCAGTCACCCAGGCATGGGGACACGCAACGCGCTGTTGTCCCTTGGCCCCAGGTGTTATCTAGAAGTCATAGCCCCAGACCCAGAGCAGCCGTTAGTGGACAACTTCGGCGCCAGACTCGCGGGACTGGCCACAGACGGCTTGCTGAGCTGGGCGGCGGGCGCGCAACATCTCGACGAATTAAGGACCGAGCTGCATCAACGAGCCATTCAAACCAGTCGAGTGCAGGCCACCAGCCGCACGAACCCAGCGGGAGAACTGCTCCAATGGCAGCTCTTGTTTATCGCTGGCGTTGAATTGGCGCCGTTTTTTATTGACTGGTTGGTCTGCACCCACCCCGCGGCCACCTCGCCACCGGGATGTCAGCTGCAGGAACTCCAGATTACGACAGCCGCCACTGCACCGTTACAGCGTCTCTGTGGCCAAGTACCCCGACTGAGCTTGTCACAGGGTTCCACAGCCAGCTTACGAGCGCGCCTAGATACACCTCGCGGCGAGGTCTGGCTGGAATCGCTCGAACCGCGAATTGCGTTATTCTAGTGCCGCAACTGCGGCTGATAACGCCCGGGCCGCTGAATCACTGCGCGGCATGAAAGCAAGCTGCTTGCCGATGCGGCCAAATAGAATTATCGTGGCCATTGGGCGAATTCTTCTTACCACCTCAACAGGGACACCCCCCGAAGGACCAGTACCATGACAACAGATACACTGGAACGTAGAGCCAAGTTTACCCGTATGGATCAAGGCACTGAGCAAGATTGGCAGATAATTGCTAAGCACAATGGCGAGGAAGCCGCAGGCCTCGCAGACCGCGTACTGAACCACCTGAAGTTACTCGGCGATGATACTGGCGGCTTCGCCGTCACCCGCCTAGAGCATAGTTTGCAAACCGCCACGCTGGCGCACAATGCCGGTAAAGATGAGGAATATATCGTCTGCGCGCTGCTCCATGACATCGGCGACACATTAGGCAGCTATAATCATGCGGACGTCGCAGCCGTGATCCTGAAGCCTTTTATCAGCGAGGAAAATCACTGGATCGTAGCCCATCATGGCATTTTTCAAGGCTATTATTTCTTTCACTATCTGGGCCTAGACCGCAACATGCGAGACGAATTTAAAGACCACCCCTTCTATGCGGCCTGTGCAGAGTTCTGTCGCCTCGATCAGGCGGCCTTCGATCCGGACTTTACTTCCATGCCCATCGAGGCCTTCGAACCCATGGTCCGCCGCGTGTTCGCCAAGCCAAAAGCTTCGATCTACCAGGCTTCATAGTCAGACCGGTTGTTAACCCTGCAGCGGGACCGGCGTTAAGCTCGCTTTTTGATAGAGTGGGTGAGCCGGCTCACCCGTCTTGTTGATGGCCAAACAGTGCATGCCCGGCAGCAGACGTCGCACCTTGTGTGAACGGTTAAGATAGCCGCCATCGTTGCCCCAGGCAGCCACCAGTAATGTCGATTCGCTGGCAAGCCTAGCCAACCAGCGATTATTCTGCCGGCCTATAGGCTCGTCTGCGGCCTTCATATCAGTAGGCTCCGTTGCCCGATAAGCAAACAGATTAGCCATGCAAACGCCACCATAACCCCACGACCTGGCGTAATTCATACATCGCACCAGCGTCGGGTCGTCGGCGGTTTCATCGGCAGTGGATGGGTTCAGACCGACAAACATGACTGACCCCAGAGTGTCATCCCAAGTTCGCCACAAGGCATAGCGATATTGTCGGCATCGAGACAAACTGGCGGTATTTTTCAATTGACAGGCCTATATATGGCAACTATGCGAACCATGTTAACAGCCGTACCGCCGACTTTGACACGCATATTGCAGCGCAGGCCGACTCAAAACGGTAGTCCCACACGCAGCTGACTAGGCAATAGCACCTGGCTTCGGATGCAACCCTGCCTGACTAATGGAAATCACTGACCCGAGGCGTCAGCGCCAGACCGCCGCAGAGGACCCAGCGCGTCAATCAGTGCCGTCGATTGAACTAGCCAGGGCGTATCCAGCGCGTTCAGTAAGGGCGCAAGCTTGGCGTACACCTGGCGATGATAACGATTAATCCAGACCAACTCTGCCGCACTGAGCTGAGTTTCGTCGATCAAGCGCGCGTCAAAGGGGGCAAAGGTGATGGTCTCAAAGGCGAGCATGCCGTCGTCCCGCTCGATGACGATCATTAGATTTTCGCAGCGAATGCCGTAGCAGTCTTCCTTGTAGTAGCCGGGCTCGTTGGACAACACCATACCTGCGAGCAACTCGGTGGCGCCAACCGCAGACTTACCAATTCTTTGCGGACCCTCGTGAACGCTCAGGTAACTACCAACCCCATGACTGGTGCCGTGATCGTAATCGAGACCTGCCTGCCAGAGAAACTGCCGAGCTAAGACATCCAGCTGAACACCAGTCGTACCTTTGGGAAAAACCGCACTGGCGAGCGCAATATGGCCCTTCAGTACCAGGGTGAACATTTGCCGATGTTCGTCCGTGGGTTCGCCGATGGCGACGGTACGGGTAATATCCGTGGTGCCATCAGGATACTGACCGCCGGAATCAACCAGATACAGGTTGTTCATTTCAAGGCAAGCCGGGGTGCCATTTCGGTGATCATAGTGACACATAGCCCCATTCGCACCGGCAGCCGAAATCGTATCGAAAGACAGATCACGCAAATCATTGGACTCTCGCCGGAATAACGCCAGCCGATCAGCGAGCACACCTTCATCGTGCAGGCGGCCAGCACTCACCTCGCGCTGTATCCAATGCAGATAACGGCTCACCGCCGCACCATCACGAACATGACAACCACGCATACCACTAAGTTCGACAGCATTCTTCTGCGCTTTAGGCAGCAGCACGGGATCTTTACCGGCCACAATAATACAGCCCGCTGCCTGCGCCCGCAGCACACAGTAGGCATTGACCCCATCAGGATCAACCAGCAGCCGTGCCTGCTTGCTACCGAGTTCATTCAGGGCCTCGAGCAATTCAACCTCGGCGCGGATAGTGACACCGCTGCCAACATGTTCGCTGAGTGTCGCTGGGATTTTTTGCGGGTCGGTGAAGAAGCACATTCGGCCCTCGGCATCCAAGGTTGCGATGCCTAGAATCACGGGCAGGTGCGGTACATCGGCACCGCGAATATTCAGTAACCAAGCGATCGAATCCAACTGGGCTATGATCGCAACGTCAGCGCCTGCGGCCGCAATCAACTGACCGATGCGCAGGCGTTTTTCTTCGCTGCCTTCACCGGTATAGCTCTCGTCCAGCAGCTCCGCTGATTTGATCTGCGGTTGCGGGCGATCGTGCCAATGCTTATCGATAAGATTTTCACTGACCTCAACCAATTCGATATTTTTTTGCGCCAGTTGCTGCTGCATGGCGCTAAACCCTGCATGGGTATGCAAACGCGTATCAATACCGACTCTAGCACCCGCCGCCAGGGTCTCGCAGAGCCAGGCAACCGGCGGGCTGTCGATCAGGTGCTGGTATTCGAAGCACTCAGCAGAGACCTGCTGGCGCACCTGGATCGTGTAGCGGCCATCGACAAATATCGCGGCGCGATCAACCAGCACGATGACCTGGCCAGCAGAACCGGTAAAGCCGCTGATCCAGCGCAGACGTTCATTCTGCTCGGGCACGTACTCACCCAAGTACTCGTCCGCCCGAGGGACTATCAGCGCATCCAAATTATCCTGGACCAGGTCGGCACGAACTGCGGCTAATCTGACTGGAATGTCGTTCATTGTGATGCTACCCCTAACTTAAGATCGAAGGATAAATTGGTCTGTTAAGACCTCGCGTTAAGCGGATTGCATCGCGCCTTCACCAAAGATGATACTACGAGACGCCAGACGCTTGTAACGCATACTCATGGTTGCCGCGTCCATCAGACAGACACTGAACGCCCGTCGACTGTGGTTAGTTCGATTAACCCCGCTACCATGCAGGGTCCAGGGGTTGAGCAAGACCACCTCCCCTGCCGCCAGTACCAACGGTATGCGCCGAGGATCATCATCAAAGGCTTGTGCCATAGGGGCAGTCAAAAACCCACTGGGATGCTGCGGATTCAACAGGACGTGCTGGGTGCGTGGAATAATTTCGATACAGCCATTATCTTCATTGGCGGGGTCCAGCGCCGTGTAAATCGTCAGCTGTGGATCCCGATCCAGGGCCCGCCAACGATCCTGGTGGAGCGGCAAGGCTGTGCCCAGACCGGCAGGTTTATTCATGAACATGGCGCGAAACGCTGCTACCGGTAGATCACCGTAGAAATGCCTAGCGGCTTCGGCGAAAATCGGCAGCTGCATATAAGCCAAAAAGACCGGGTCTCGCTCCAGCAGCTGAATTTTTCGGTAATTGAGGGTTTTGCCTTTATGCCCACGGGTCTGCTCACCGGCCGACTCGTAAGCACCATCACTCGAATCCAGCTGCATGAGCATCCGGTCGTAGTCAAGATCCGCCTCACCCAGCATAATCTCATCAATGCGCTGCTGCATAGCGCGCAACATGGCATCAGGCACTATTTGACCCAGACGCAAAAAGCCCTCGATATCGAATTCAGCCCATTGTGCGTCACTAATCTCAACCATGACGGGAGTTTACCTACATTAGAACGATTCAGGCAGCCTTATTGTGTAGACGCTGACTGGCCAAATACTCATCATAAGTACCCTGAAAGTCCACAACCTCCTGGCCTTTGATTTCGATGACACGAGTGGCGAGAGACGACACAAACTCTCTGTCGTGACTGACAAAAATCAGCGTTCCCTCATATTTCGTCAAAGCCTGATTCAGGGCTTCAATCGCTTCCATATCCAAATGGTTCGTGGGTTCATCCATCACCAAAACGTTGGCATCACTGAGCATCAGCTTGCCAAACAACAATCGATTTTTCTCGCCACCGGAACAAACCCGCGCCTTTTTGTTGGCGTCATCGGCCGTGAACAGCAGCCGGCCGAGCATGCCGCGGATCATCAGGTCGTCGTGTTTCGGTTTACGCCACTGCGCCATCCAATCAAACAACTTCAGGTCTGAATCGAAATCATTAGTGCTGTCTTGAGGACAATAGCCGATCACCGCATTTTCAGCCCATTTCACCTCACCACCATTCGCAGTCACCTGATTCATCAAGCAGCGCAACAAGGTGGTCTTGCCCACACCATTTTCGCCGATAACGGCTAATCTGGCACCAGCTTCCAGGATCAAATTACCGCCGGCGAATAATTTATCATCAAAACCATGACTCAAATCCTCCAACACGAGTGCCTGACGATGCAAGCGCTTGTCTTGGTTGAAGCTCAAGGAAGGCGTCACTCGGCTTGACGACTTGACCTCATCGAGCTTAATTTTATCGAGTTTTTTCGCTCGCGAACTGGCCTGTTTGGCTTTTGAGGCATTCGCAGAAAAGCGATTCACAAACCCCTGCAGCTCCTCCATCTCTTGGCTCTTTTTCGAATTCTCAGTGAGCAATTGGTGCCGGATCAACGCCGAGGCAGCCATGAAGTTTTCGTAATTGCCGGGGAAGATTCGCAGCTCGCCATAATCAATGTCTGCCATATGAGTGCACACCGAGTTCAGAAAATGCCGATCGTGAGATATCACGATCATGGTGCATTTACGCTCGCTCAAGACACCCGCCAACCAGCTGATGCTATGGATGTCCAGGTTGTTGGTGGGCTCATCCAGCAACAAGATATCCGGATTTGAAAACAGCGCCTGGGCCAGCAACACCCTAAGCTTCCAACCAGGCGCTACCTGGTTCATCAACAAAAAGTGCAGGGACTCATCAATACCGGCCTGAAGTAGTATCTCACCGGCACGACTCTCTGCGGTGTAGCCATCGAGTTCGGCGAAGATGGTCTCGAGCTCGGCGACTTTCATGCCATCTGCTTCACTCATTTCTGGCAGGTTGTAGATCCGGTCACGTTCGCGCTTGACCTTCCATAGCTCAGCGTCGCCCATAATGACGGCATCTACCACGCTAAACTCTTCAAAGGCGAACTGATCCTGGCTCAGGGTGCCGACTTTGTTGCCCGGGCTGACAGAAACATTACCTGACGTCGGCACCAATTCACCGCTCAAAATCTTCATAAACGTCGATTTACCGCACCCGTTGGCACCGATCAAACCATAGCGATTACCGTTACCGAACTTGGCCGAGATATTCTCAAACAAAGGCTCAGCGCCAAATTGCATGGTGATGTTTGCGGTTGTGATCAATGGACTGTCCTGGTACTTGAGGGGGCGAGACAGATTTGTCTCTTCCCGTGAAGCGCGTACTTGCGCGCGCGCAGCTTATAGACTTAACCTTGAAATGTCGAGAAGGGAACACAAGGCGCCTTGCTCGACACCCGCGATTTCCTGACTAGCTCAGGCGCCTAACACCACCTAACATCACCTAACATCACGGCCCATTTGTTCTTAAACGCGGAAATTGCTATGTTTGCGCTGTTCGGCGTCTATCGCCATTACGACTAGGTTCACGCACTAGTTTGATTTACGGAGAAACTGACTATGTTTTCGATGACCCAATTGATTCATCGCGCGGCGCAAATACGCGGCAACGGCCTCGCCACTGTGGATGGCGAGCGCCGCCAGACCTGGCGCGAATTTGAACAAAAAATAGCCCGGTTTGCCGGCGGACTGCAGCAACTGGGCGTTGGCACTGATGATTGCGTCGCCATGCTGGCATTGAACAGCGATCGCTATTTTGAGTTTATGTTCGCCACACCCTGGGCCGGCGCGGTTTTCCAACCCATCAATACTCGCCTCGCAGGTCCTGAGGTGCTCTATTGGCTGAACGATTCCTGCGCCCGGGTGCTCATCATTGACAGCAGCTTCGTTGATCTTATTCAGCAGATCCGCGGCGAGCTCGCTCATGTAGAACACATCGTGTTTATTGATGACGGCGACACCCCAGATAACTGTCTCAGCTACGCCTCACTGATCAGCGCAGACCCCATACAAGACGCTCGACGCAGCAATGATGATGTTGCCGGCTTGTTCTATACCGGCGGCACCACTGGCCGCTCAAAGGGCGTCATGCTGAGCCATCAAAATCTCGTGATCAATACCCTGCAGTCGGTTGCGCCGCTGGATTGTCAGGAAGGTGATCGAATTCTCCACGTCGCCCCCATGTTCCATATTGCCGACGCCATCGTCTGCATGACTTCAGCCGCTACGGCCGGCACCAACTTTTTCCAGCCGGGATTTGTCCCCACTGCCACGATGGCGGCCATTGAGGCTCACGAAATTCAGCGCATGCTGTTAGTCCCGACCATGGTCAATATGCTGGTGAACGCACCAGATACGGCGCAGTTTCAGCTACAGAGTCTCAGAAGCGTTATGTACGGCGCCTCA
>FLOH01000785.1_pt1 | contig 57926 bp, 114 predicted proteins | sample 756751 | NCBI WGS metagenome assembly FLOH01 (sample SAMEA4026879, study PRJEB14308) | marine metagenome | biome: coastal water; material: water | depth 74 m
TGAATCAGGGCGACCGTTCTTCATATATCCTAACTGTGCTGCGATCTGATATGCGCCTGCCCCATAAGGTATCGCAAGCGCTATCACTTTTGCTAACTGCCTCATTTCTGGGGCTAGCTTCTTTAAGAAGTTCCCGTCTTTAGGGTTAGCTGAATACTGTTTGAGTCCCATAACGTCGATAGCAATTACACTGTAAAAGTCATCATGGCTATCAAACACGGACTGTAGACGCTTCTCGCCGGAGTAGTGCGCAAATATGCGGGGCTCACACTGCAAATAATCTGCAGCTATAATCTTATACCGTTTAGCCATCCTTGGCCTCCGTTTTAAAACTACTTACCCCATATTTCCTTAGCTAGGGCTTTCTCAACCATCTCTACTAAATCTTTCAAGGGCTTACGTACTTCATCAACTTCTCCTTCGCTCTTTTCATAAGCGCGACGGGCTACTTGGAGTTGTACTCTTATAAGATCAGCCATCTTAGCCCTATCTTTAATGTTTAACTTATCCATTAATGCCATCCTTCAGCTACAAGTGCAAATTGGAATCTATCACCTGTTCGGGTAAGGAACACAGCCCACGGAATACACTGACTATCGAGCTCTTGTTCATAATACGTCAAATCATGTAGATTGTCAACAGGGTCTACATACATGTTAAGTTTACTAAATCTTACTCTCTTACTTCCATAGCTAAATGTTCCCATATTCATCCTCCGTGCTTATAAATTAGCACATGAGCGGCTAAAATACAAGGGCATAATAAAATATACCCTCGCCGCCGGTCTCAAAGTTAAACTCACGCACATAATCTCGAATGGGGTACTCGCTATAAGGGTCGCACTTCCATTGGTTCCACTGTATACTCTCTAAGGAAATGTCCCCTTCGTAGGGGTCAACTTCTATCCAGTGCACAGGGAAGTACTTTTGCTTGCGAGGTTTCATTTAACGTAGTTCTCCTTAACTAAAACACCATCACTACAGAGTCTGTATCTTGAAGCTTGATTAAGCTAGCTATCTGCCAGTGTAGTTCTGATTTTATCCACGGCACATCGTTTATATACATTTGGTCGTCTATTGTCCAAAATATTGTAGGGGAGCCTCTATTTCTCATATCAAAACACCATCACTGAATGTTTATAGTCTCTAGTCTGCCTCCACCGAGGCTTATTATGCTTATCGTCTATAAATCGCACATCTACCTGTCTATGTGCACATTCTAACAGAGTAAAACCGCAATATGTTACTGTATTTAAAACAGAATACTCAGAGAGGTGCTGCTTTCTAAAGTTCCCTACTTCTATGGGACGGTTAAAAGAACCGCACATCAGTCTAAATGAGTCAGAGTATTCCATATCAAAACACCATCGCTGAATACATGTTTGAGGAAGGGCTTTGCCCGTGTAGATTTGCGTGCATTACCCTAAGCGTTACTTTAGGGTACACAAACCCCATCCAATAAGCCCTAGCTGATGTCATACCAATCTTATACATATCAAAACACCACCACGTTATTCATGGACTCGTGAATATTTCGGATTTCGCCCTCTACATACTCTGACACGTGCATATTGAATCCGTATCTCCACTCTATAGTGTACCCTGCGTAGTCCTCTGAGTAGCTCATAATATCGATCATATAAGTAGGGTACATCAGAACACCAATATGAAGCTATACTTCATCCCTGTCATCATTATTGAGAACTCACCCTTTTCATTTCTTTTCCAATATCCTGTTTTAGGAGCTTCTGATGATCGGAAAAAATAGAGCCTGTCAGGAGCTAGCCTGAGCACTTTACGTAAGACAAACGGCTTATCACGATTAGCTTTAGAAGTAATCATTGGCTCTCCATCCTTCGTTATCGTAAGTCCAGTCCCACTTGTTAAACTTTTTGTTGTTGTCTGCGGGGTTTAAGTACTGCATATTCCAAGGCACGTGGAGTCCGCAGATGTCGTCCCTAGTCAATGGAATTATGTGATCTACGTGCATTCCTTTAGGGCATTGAATATATACGTCGTAAGTATCATTTTTATAAGCGCCCTTTAAATTTGCTATTCTCTGTTGCTGTTTCCGTAGAGAATTGCCCTTTCTGGATATTTCTTTGTATCCTTCGGACTTTAAGTATTGTCGGTATTTATCCGACTGTTTGTACTTTTTGTCTACTTGCTTTCCATTACCTTGAGCCCTGTATCTTACTTTTCTAAGTTTAGACTCATGCTTATATACTTCCGTCTTATAGTCCCCTCTTTCTCTCCTTAAAACCCCGTACCTCTTTCTTACTTCTTTCCCTTCGGACAAGTAATACTCCTGCTGTCTTTTCTTACCTTTTTCACTTTTAGCATATTTTAGCTTAGCAGCTTTAGCTTTCGTTATATAGTTATCATTAATCCTTCCACTATCTTTATCTGCCTTCCATTTCCACGCCCTGTAGCATTTAATGCACATTCCGTGGGCTTCGTGCTTTTCTTCAGGGTGGCAATAGGGTATTCTAGCCATTATTCTTTATTCCTTGGATTAATCTCAATACTTGGCCCCCACTCTTTAGGGGCTAAGTCTCCAGTAGTAGCTGTAATAACTTTACGCCCCTTTAAATCCTTTTTAGTAAGATAATGATCGAAATAGCCGTCAGTCAGGGAAATGATTACGTGGTTTCCGTCTTCAATAGCTTTCTTAATTCCAATACAAATATCAGTACCTCCGCCGCCGCGAATCTCATATTTCGCCGGCACTAACTTAGTGTGTACCTTTTGAATATGTTCGACCTGAGCGTCACAATAGTACACCGTCAATCTCGCACCAGCTTTCACCAGCGCATTACACTCGTTTACAAAGTGTCCTTGTGTCTCATTATCCATACATGAGCCTGACACGTCCCATACTACGCCGATATCGATCAAGGGCTTGTTAATATAGCCGGGCAAGATCATAGGGCTTGTGTTACGGCGGTTACGGATGTTTACATTATTCTCCATTACCGTTTTAATCGATGTGTTAATCATCTTGCGCAGAATTACATACCACGGTAGCGGCTGACTATCGTACATCTGAGCAATGCGCTCCATCATGCCGCGTAAGTGGCCGGGTAGCTTAGATTGATTAGACTTGCGTAGTGCGTCAAACGCCATGCGTCCGATTTGCTGCTTACTAGGGCCTTCGCCCGGAGTCTCAGTAACTTCTTTCTTCCCTTCTCCATCTCCTGAACCTGCCCCTTTAGGGGATAGCTCTTTCTGCTCTCTTTCTTGCTCTCCGCCCTGACCTTGCCCTTGGCTAGGCTGCCCTTCCCCGTCCATCGGATTACCATCTATATCAAAGCTCTGACCGCCCTCACCTGTAGTGCCGGGGACAAAGTGTACATCCATAGTTTGAATTTGTTGAGCCTGCTCTTTAATCTTAGGGCAAGACTTAAGTAAGTCGTAGTAGTATCTCCACGTCTCGAATTGCTCGATCTTGTTTACATCTCCATTATACTCAGAGTCTATTAGGAGCTGTTTAAATGACTCTACAGTGATTCCAGACACTTCTACAACATCTAGTGAAGGGTCTTCTTCGTGCTTCTTAAACACGCGGACAATCTTGCCCTGAGCCTTTTCGTCTTTTTCCTTATCTCCACTAAGCATTTCTTTACGTAGGATGCGAATACTAGGTAGATCGTCTAGGTATACATTGATTGATCTATCCATAGCTATGTTTTGTAAGTGATGCTCATGCTTCTTCATAGCCTGTTGGCGTATGTGATCTTTTACTTCGTCCTCAGACTCAAACACTGATTTAGTGCCGCTGTCCTTGAAGTCGGAACAGTGATCATATAGAAAGTGATTACACTCATGTTCAAGTATAGGTGAAAGTTCTACAGGCTCATAGCGTGATACAAAATCAGGGTCATACATGATGTGCATTTTCTTATCGAGGTAACAAACTCCCATAGTGCCGATGCCTTTCTTTTCTGTAATAACAAACTGAGTGAGTAAGTTATAGTAGAACTGCTTTCTACTCATGAGCTTGCGGCATCCATCAATAAAAATCTCTTTGGGGGTCTTTGTCACAGTTTCTCCTCGGTTAATCCTACAAACAGCCTAACATATCAAGTTTATAAAAGCAATACGTAACTTAATCAAAACACCATCACTTGAAAGTAATCTTCTAATTGAGCCTGTACTTTGTGTTTAGGGTTCCAAAATACAGGGTCAGGACACATTAGGGGCCAGTCTTGATCTATATAAACTTCCCCAAACCCTACTGAAATAATCCAAATAGTCATACTCTACCTCATATAAAAAGCCCCCGCTATTCAGCAGGGGCACCCAAGGAGCACTATTAACGGAAATCTAAATCCCCAAGAACAGTGCCTTCCGATAAATTAGTAGATAGCGTTTCTCTTCTAAGTGAGCCAAACTCATCTTTTTCCTTACCCATGAAATTAGCTTTAGTTAGAAGAATCTCTCTAAAGTCGTGTGGAATTTCATTTAGGTACTTCTTAACATTGTCGATCTGCTTCTTGCTGAGCTCTTTGCGGCCTGTGCGGTTAAGGAACCCTACCACGGTATCGTTAATCTTAGATACTTCGTCGTGGCGGCTTGTACCTGTGCCGTCCTTATTTACAAGCCCCGCAAGTACTTGATAAGTGGTCTTAGTGGGCTTTTCAATAATCTCTTCAGGGCGAATTAGAATCACATTCTTATTGTATGTATCGCTAAACTTTTGACCTACACGGTCTCCTAAAATACCTTTAGCAAAAGCTTCACGGAGTACTTCGTTATGTCCTACAAACTCCATAGCCGACTCTACAACGTCAAATCCACGGTTAGTGTGTGTAATCTTGTCTCCGTCTCCTGTAAGAGCTACGAAGTCATTCTTAGGCCACATACCTCCGTCAGTTTTACCTCCGATAGATTCTCTTTCAGAGATAAGGAAGTTGTAAGTGCTATCGTTAGTTCCGTGCTTGTCCTTAAGAAAGCGCAAGAACTCGTCCTGTGAAGGGATAACATTAACATGTACCAGACGATCTAGAATAGCTTGGTCAGCAATCTCAGTCACAGCTCCATAAGAAGAATCATCAGTTACAGGGTTAGCTGCTGCGAGTACGAAATAGTTAGAGGCTAGTTTGTGCCCGTTTACACCGCGACCATCAAGGATACCCATGATTACGTTATGCATTTCAGGACGCGCTCTGTTAATCTCATCAAAGAAAGCTACTACAGCGTCGTATCCGCCAATCTCGCCCTCGATCATCCACTGAGGGACAGCAAATCGCTGAACATCTACGTTACGACCCATAAGAGCCATCTTTTCAGTATAAGGGTATCCGCCAAGGTCAAACGGCTGCATACATGAGAGTTGAAAGTTAATCACAAGTACTTTAGCTTCTCTACCAAGCTCTTTAGTAAGCTTCTTTTTGATAAGGTCGGCTGCTTGGTTTACACCTGCAGTTTTACCGATACCAGCGTGCCCCCAGAGGCACAGCGGGGTATATTTACCCGGGCCGCCAAGCTTGTAAGCCATATCGAATGAAGCAAGAATTAAATCTTTACTTTGTGAGATTGTTAGGTAAGTACTACTAATTGCTGAAGCTCGTGACATTATTTCTCCTTGGGTTAGGTTCGTAGGAGTAGAATACCATAGCAGGATTAGTATGTCAAGCGTTAAAATAGGAGGACGTGGGAAAAATCATAGGTAGTTAACCTAGAGGGGGTAGTTAAAAATGTTATTCCGAACATTGTATCGTTTAGTAGAGTAAATCCTTCCTGAGAATTATCTACTAATTGATACGAGGGATTAATAACTATATTGTTAAACATCAAAACACCATAACATGATAGCGGTCATTATAGAAGTTACAGACTAAGTACCCCCAACTATCGTGCGTTCCACTATAAAACTTAGGAGAGTAGTTCCTCCACTTATCAAAGTATACGGAGCAGACCATAGCTATAAAGTTTAGATTAGGGAATAGTTTCATCAGAACACCATAACCTTGTACCAATTAGAATACTCCATAGGCGCGGTAAGGTCATGCAAAGTCTGTACTGTTACATCGTCTAGGGTATAGTCCATTAGACTTATCTCTAAATCATAATCTTCCTCTATGTCTATAACATGGTAGATCACTGTTTTTCCTCTGCTATAAAGCCACGTTTAATCATGCTCCCTAGCTGACTATGCGCCGGTAGCTGCTGTAAATTAGGATTGTTTAGCGCATATCTTCCTGAGGCAGTTCCTGCTTGATTCATATTTGAATAAATTACTCCATTAATTTCAAGCTCAAGCATCCCTTCAACATACACTGATAGGAGCTTTTCTAGCTTGCGTACGCGGAGGAACTTGATAAACCAGTCAGCTTCGTTAGGTAATGTGTCCATTTCCATGTACTCGTCAAACTTCTCTTTAGCATCTGCTTGATTAAGATCAAACTGTTCCTGCATGCGTCCTACAGCTAACTCAGTAATGACCGCCGCATCATAAGATAGCTTACCTGTTTTGCGGCTGGTCTTATGGCTTACGATGCCCCACTTCTCTTGTACAACCTTAGCAAACTGATCTCCGCTGTTTAAATTCACAGGGCTTACTTGGTCAGGATTATCTGACTCAAACATACCCCACTGTACTTTTCGGAATATCTCTGCAGGAACTTTATCACATTCTCCTGTAACGTACCAGATAACTTTGATTTGATCTTCGCTAGCGTGCTTAAGCTGCTCTTTAGACCACTCTGTAAGTACAGCTTTAGCAGTGCTGAACTTGCCCGTTTTAGGACTAACTGGAATCTCAAGTCCCACATATTCTATTAGAGTTTGTCCGAACCTGCCGCCCGGTCTGACCTGATAATCTCTGTCAAGTATTTCTTGCTCTATTGCATCTGTAACATCACTTATCTCGTCGTACACCTCTTTATACAGCGCACTAATCTGTGATTGAATAGCCAGCTTAGCTTTACGGAAGTATTTTACATCAATCGGAAATCCTACCATTTGCATGGGTATAGTTGAAGTTTTAAGAAGCGGCATAACTAGTGTGTTATAGTAAAAGTCGCGCAGCCCTAGCTCATCTAAAGGAGCGTCTAGTCGATTCTCTAACACTAAAGTAATTACAGTATCTTTAGCTCCGTACTTACCTACGTATTTTAGGTCGCCGCGCCATATCCATTTATCCTGCTTATTCCACTTACCGCCGTTTCTAATTACGGACTCAGAAAGATCGGACTGCTCATCTTTAGCGTCAGCTCCGATAAACTTCTCACCACACTCTTTGAGACCGTGCGGTTTATCTGAGTCTACGGTATGTTTCTTGAGCATGGTATCTGAATATACTGAGTCCAGCAAGTCAATACCGAAGTTAGTTTGTACAATTATCACATCGTAAGTAGCGTTATGCATAACTGTACGCCACTGAGTAAGATCGTTTATCATTTCCGTGGCTAATTGGATTGATTTATCTGATATAGCTTGGTAAAGTCTTTCTTCTGTGTTCTTGCCTTCCGTAGGGATAGGTTCAGGATTCTCAGTGCATAACTGATCTTCATCAGTCCACGTGTGGTAAGGTATGTAAAATCCCTCATCCTCATAAATAGATATGGACCATCCAATAACCTTGTTTAGGTGAGCGCGACGGCCATCTGCTTCTGTATCAAAGGCGCATATAGACTTTACGTGCTCTTTTTCTCCCTTAAGGTACTCCCTAAGCTCTTTAATCTGTTCGTAAGTAGTTAGAATATGTAGTTTGTTCATGGTACTCCTTAGAAGTAAGGTCTACTTTATGAGCGTGTACCATAGACACACCTCACTGATGATTCTTGCAAGACTTACATCATTTAGAATCATAGCATCATACTTATCGTCTGGCCACTTGTCGTTTTCACTTACATGGTTCATAGTTTCAATTCCTTCGCGCTTGACTAGAAGCACCTTACCGTGAACTTTTTTCACATAGTCACGTTCGTTAGAGAATCTAGCATCAGGAGCTATTACTTTAGCGTACTTTTGCTGTTCAATATCCCACAGCTTAATCCAAGCTAAATTATCCACGTCTTTACGTACTACGTCAGTTCCTATGTACTGCATTATTTCTCGTGGGGAGTTTAAAGACTTACCTAAGTGATGTTTACAGGCAAGTATTTCATGCTCTCCTACTTGTAGTCCTAAAGAGTTTAGCTCCTCGATAAGAGTAGCAATATGTCCCGCGTCTAAGATAATAGGCGATGTTAAAGGCGAGTCTTTAAGGGCGCGGACATCAAAATAGTATTGAGGTAAGTTAAACACCTTTGCAAATGTACGCTTCATAGGGAGTGCAAAAGGCACTTTAGTAAACCCGTGATGTCGCACTAATCCGTCAGCAATAGCGTCCTTACCACATCCTGCAAAACCATCAAATGCTAATAAACGTGTCATAAATCTCCTAAAATACTAACGCCCAAGTCCTAAACGAGTCTTCATTCATTACTTTACCCTTAACTGCAGAGCGGGAATACCAGTTGTAAAATTTAGCCTTGCGCCCGTCTTTGTTTAAATCAAGAAAGCAATACTCAATGCAGTCAGCCCTATTAGCTCCTAGCATAATCCAGTAAGCCTCCATCAAAACACCAGCACTTTCTTCCAATCTTTCATTAAGTTCCCCATTCCTCTATACATAAGCAAGCTAGTTTTAAAATACTGAGCTACTCTCCATTCGTGCATCATAACCGAGCAGCTTGGATATCCATTCCTACTAAGCACTATACTGTGGTTATGAATCTTATTTTTCACGCTCTATCCTTTGCTTATAGGTTCCATACTCAGGAGAGCCGATAAAATTCCACCAATCTTTAAATAGAACTACGTTTAACACTATGCTAAATATAGCTGCTCCTACAAGGATAAGTGTGAACTTTTGAGTTGCTTCATGGATAAATGAGTCGAGCTGCGCTCCCCATCTTTCTTCAGGAGTAGCTTCTTGAACTCTGCCTGCAGGAGCTTTTGCTCCCATAAGCTCTCGTTTACGTTGTTCTAGCTTTTCTTTAAACTTGATGTCCATGCCTACACCTTACCTTATTCTTTCTAGCGTGTCAAGGTTAGAGGGACGATTAGCTAGTTTTATAAAAACAGCTACCCCGGTAGCCGCTCCAAGTAGAAAACATAGAATACAAGTAGATAGTGGGAATAATTGTTGTTTACGCATGTGTTCCTCCTGAACAGAGGATATCACGTTAGAGGCTAAAAGACAAGTACGGAGGCTACATTTTTGGTAATACTGCTGACATGCTTATTTCTGTCTTTCTTAAGACCGTGAAATAGTAGGGTATAGTGAGTATACCAGTGTACATTGGCTATTGTCTCTCTAATGCCTTTATCAAAGCCGTCCCTGATAAGCCCCGCAATCGGGCGGCTAATTATAAACCTACCGAAGTCGTTTTTCACCTAAACTGGCCTCTCTTCTTCGAGCTAGCAGCTTTAATCTCACTATAAGCTTCTATAGCTGCTTCAGACTCCATAACCTCATCATCACTCATGTCCCTTAACTCAGAAATAGCTCCGTCAAAGTGCAGCATTCCATTAAAACACTCCCCCATACGGTTCTTACTTACTGCAAACGCCATAACCTTATCTTCCTTGGCACCTGCAAACTTTAGCGGCCTCCACAGGTTGATACAGATCGATGCGTTTTGCTCATAAATAGCTCCACCTTGAGCCGCAGCCGCAGTGTGGATAGGAGTCTCTTCGTCTCCTCCATTACGGGGTACTTGTGAAAGTCCAACGATACACACCTTATAGCGTGCGATGATTGATTTGAGCTTAAGTAGGTTTTCGGTAGCCCTGTGGTAGTCTGAGCCGCCGCGTAACTTCTGTAAGTAGTCAATAAATATTACTGAGGGCTTATTTCCTGCAGCAATAAGAGCCTGAACATCGGACTCAATCTTATCAACTGAAAGATCAGTCTCATAGCTAATAAGCACATCTTTCATGGACTCATTAACTCTTTGCTTGCCTTCCTCGCGTAGATCGACCATCGCAGGGTCTTCAGAGAAGAATAAATCAATAACATCGTCAGGACTTATCTTTAGTTCTTTAGAAGCGAGCTTAGTGTACCATTCGTCCTCAGACATATCTACTTGATAGACAAGAGCTTTTTCACCCTTAGCAGCTACGTTAGCCGCCATATTTAATACGAGCGTGGTTTTACCAACGCCTGCGCGAGCATTAACGATGGTTAAGCCATTGGGTAAGATTCTTATTTTATCATCAAGGATTTTAATCCCTGTTTCAACTCTAAATCTCTTAGAGTCTTTAGCAAACTCATCAAACCCTTTAGATGTCTCTTCTAAGCTTTTAAATCCCATTAGACGCGCCTTTTCTTCTAGGGGTATGTCAGCCTTGCCTTGCCTGAACGAGCCTCTTACAGGAGCTTCTACAGGCTTCTGAATAGGTTCTTCAGCTACAGGAGGCTTTACAGAGCTTCTAAATGAAGCTTTTCTGCCCTCCTTAGGTACAACTGGCTCAGGCTTATTTTTACATAGTCCAGAACACTTGTCAATAAGGAAAGGGTCAGAGCACGTAAACGTATATCCTTCGCCTAAAAATATAGGGTAAAGTATTTCTTGATTGATTTTATCTGTTGTTATTTCATTAGTGCCTGCATGCTTTAGCTTACGGGCATCTGCTGCTTCAAAGAGCTTATGGCGGGTCTGCTCTTTGGTATATCCTGCTCGTCGATAGTGATTAGCTAGTCTTAATAGTCCAGCATTAGATTCTCCGTCAGCCATGTCTCCTTCTTGGAGCTTGGCTATACAAGGGGGTAGCTCTCCGCTCAGGGCTGAGGCAGGCATCTCTACTGGTTCAGCACTTAATTTAGGCTTAGGAACTCTTGCAAGCTGCTCAAGTACTGCAGCTTCTGGAATAGCTCCCTCATACTCATACACAGGCTGAGTAGTTTTAGCTGCCTCACGGATTTCGTCCATAGTGTAGCTACGTATATCAGACGATAACATCTCTACTTTAAAGAGTCCAGACTTTTCGTTAGGGGTATTAGATACTCTAAAGATTCGATTAGTGTTATAAACAGAAGCGTCTAGTTTAACTTCATCTTTGTTAAACCCTACTTGTTTTCCTATAAATATGCAGAATCTCTTAAGTTCTGCGGGAGTAAACGTATACTCAGTATTTATATGGATGTGAAAACCTTTAGAGCCGCTAAACGCTATTTTAGCTGCGTTATCATTATATAACCCTACTGATTCTAGGTAGTTAAGTAGCTTCAAGGTGTTGGTGCGGCTAACCTCTAAATCTTTAGCGTCAATATCAAAAGTGATTTCATTAGAGGTTACTTGACCCTTATACCCTCTGATACTCCCCCGGTTAGCCTTAGCATAAGCTACAGCATCCTCACTATAATAGTACAGAGACTTAAAATAAGGGGAGTCACTATCTACATAATCGTAGAGCTCTGACGCAGGGACTAAAATCCCCACGTCTTTGAGCGTCTTTGTGATACGGATATATCGCATTACTTATCCTGTTTAAGGTTAATCCATGCTTTAAGCTGAACTTTATCTTGTTTCCAATTAGGCATTTCGTCTACTTCTTTTTGAGAATGCACTCTAAAGTTTACGTAGTCGCCCTTTTTAAGTACAATAGAAGGCTCGCCAATTCCAGCTTGATCGACATCATCAGGAACATAAATCTGCATACTGAAAGAGTCCAGAGTTTCCCCGTCTTTTTCAATAACTACAGGCTCTTGAGTATCTTTCTTGGTACTCTTGAGCACGTCACCAATGTTTACTGATTTACGTGGCCCTTGAAATTTACCGCTTCCATTACCTTTTCTGAATCCCATACTATTCTCCTTGTTCTGCCGCAGCTTTAGCTGCTTGAGCTTTTTCTAATTGCTCTAGTTTAATTGCACGCTCAAGAGCAATCCCTCTTGTCGTAATTGCTGTCTGTAGGTAGTAAAACAGTGCTTTAGCTGCTTCCTGCTGTTGAGGGGTTCCGCCAAACTTGATATCTGCATCCCCATCTGGGATAGCTGACGCAGCAAGTACTGCTTTCTTGATATTTCTAGAAGAGAGCTTAGCTCCATCGAATAGTGCATCCATTTTAGCTCTTGAGGACACGTTGATAGCTGTAAAGCGGGCAATCTGACCTCTCACATCGCCTTTCTCAGACTGTGACTCGAATAGTCCAGCTTCCTTAGCTGTGATAATTTTAGCATTACCTTCAACTTCAGACTCAGGCTCTACCTGATTAACTTCAGCTACTATCTGCTCTTTCTGTTCTTGTGTAAGTTCTACTTGTTTCATACGTTTAACTCCCTGTAAAGACACTCTACTAATAATGCGTCATATATAATTAAAGAAGCGCCGTTAGTTACTATCCCTCGATTTAATAGCAGAAACTTATGGTTCTGAAGCGCTACCATTACGTCTTCGTCGGAAGCGTTCTCAAAAGACTCCATAAATATTTCCTCAAAATCAGGAGTTAAATATAGACTCTCAGGGCGTTTTAGTATACGCTTCATAAATCAATTCCTCGGCGATATGCCTCATGGGTTAAGTAGTCTGATAGTTCAAGGTACTCGGGCTCTTTAGAGAGCACGTCAAGTACGATAAGGGCGCGCAGCGTGATAATTACATCGATAAGCTCCTCGTTACTCTGTTTGTTGAGTATACGATTGATCTTTGTGCATGCTTTCCTATCAAACTTAGTGATATTCATTATGCCCTACCAAATGAGCCGCGACGTGTAGTAGCCGCCGGTGCGTCTTGTTTTGGAGATTCAGAGGCTTGCGACTCTTTAGGCTCCTCTTTAGCTTTATTAAATCCACTCTGACGTGGAGCCTTGCCTGAAGCGGCGTTACCATCATCGTCTACCGTATTAAGGGCAAAAAGGGACTGTAAGCCATAGCGGCGTGCGTAAGACACCGCGCTGCCTAGCTTTTGAGGGTCAGCAGTAGCTACCTCAGCAGGAAACTCGGACTCTATAAACTGCATAGAATCAGAGTGAGTAACTCTATTGATTACAATGGTAGCTCCGTTACGTACTAAGGTTCCCTGTGTAAGAAAGAGTCCGTGTTCGTGCAGGATAGGCTCAAGATTAGTTAAAATGTCCGATAACTCTAAGTACTTAGACTTAAAGAACGGATTAGCTGAATCTTTAACCATAGGGCGCAATTCTTTCTTCACCTTAAATAGGGCTGGAAGAATCTTATCTGCTTCTTGACTTGTTTGCACGCTTGCCTCCTTGCTTCGTGTTCGAGAGATGATACACTTGTTTCTTTAATTCTGATTCTACACCACTTACTTTAATTTTGTCAAGCACTGTCTTCTTTTTAGGAGACTGCGTTTTAGGCGTAGCAGGCGCAATAGAGCTTAGCTTAGCCTTCTCAAGGTCGGATTCGATGCCATCGATCTGCTGTGAAAGCCTGTGATGCCGTTGCGTCAGGAGGTGAATGTCGTCTAAACGGAACCTGTTTGCCTCCTCCAACAATCCAATCTTATTCCTATTCTTAACGATCATGTTCGCCAAGAACGGTAGTGCAAAGAGCCCGACAAGCCCTGCAAGTGCCCCAAAAAACAGGGCGATGTTCAATCCAATAAAAAACATTTCCATTACTTTCTCCTCCGTTGATATGCTAAGTAACAAGTTGAAAGGCCAGCACCGAAACTAAATCCAATATAGCCCATTATATTCTTTTCTACAATCTGATTCATGGCGGCATAGTAGAGACCTGAATGCAACATACTTGTCCATGCCGTAGCCCAGACATCCCCTTCGTACACTTTTATAGTGCGATAGGTAGTGGAACCTATTGTAAGGGCTCCAAGTAATAATCCATATATAAATTCTGTCATTAAAATACCATAACCTGAAAGAAGTTATCAGACCGCGCGGTTTGTAGATCGCCTATATCATCGATCATAACGTGCCCCTCTTCTAACGATAAATGCTTATCGTGCCTACGCATATATAGACTCCAAGTCCACAGTTCTACGTAATTCACTCCGCTAATAATCCACATATTAAAACACCATTATGTGATGTAAAATTCCTCTACTAACTATTTCACGTTTATCGCACAAGCCCCACTGAACTGAGTTGATATACGGAATGCGTACTATTCTTAGTAAAGTATCCTGTATATCAATATAGTGTAACTGCATACTTTTAGTAAAGGTAAACTGGCGTATCATCTTCACTAAATAATCCCTAGCTCTTTAAGTTTCTGTAACTGCACACTGTCAAGCATTAGCTCAACTTTCTTTGTTACCTTGCGATACTCGATTTCTACGAGTCCTGTGGCATGCTTAGTGCTGAACTTGCCTGTCTTTTCGCATATATAGCCCTTGAGCAGAGGTTCGGCTATCGGGACAGGGGCTATATCTTGTAAGGTTTGACGTACCAGCTCTTTGTTGAACTTCTCTACGCTAACTCCCGAAGCAGTCTGCACTACCTGATTAGCCTCTTTCACGATTACTCGCGGCTTGATCTTCATAGAGCCGCTGTCCCCGTCAGGAATAGACACACGACTCTTAGCCACTACAGCATCACTATTTAGCATTTCAATAAACTCGTCACGCTTAAATGATTCTGTGCTGCTCTGCTTACCTTGATCGAGTTTTACATGCACTTCCTGATCGAAACGTGTAACTGTCCCGAACTCTTTACGTTTAGGAAAGTACACCTTGGCGTTCGGCTGGCAAATACGTTTAAGGTCTAGTGGAAGGTCAAGTGTTACGTCTAGCATATTGTGTCCTAAAATAAAAGAGGTACAACCTCTCTACCTAAATTACTAATATAGTAACTCATTGTACCTTCACATGGCTTCTTTGTCAAGGTCATATAGTGGGCCCTAAAAAGATAGGCCTCATGTTTAGGGCTAAGGTAATTGAAGTACCTTATAGTATTAGGAAAAATCATCATCATTTATTCCCCCCTCTCTTTTATCCACTCCGCAACCTTATCATCTTCCTGCTCAGTAGTTAGGCATTTACCGCACACATTGATATATTCGCAAAAGCCTCCATAGGCTTGACAGGAGTTCCTGTTTCTAGGAAAGACTTGGTTAGTTACCCCTACAAGAACATCGTCGTAGTCGTTTAGGATAAGCTGTGCCTCTTCAAGGTTACGCTCGCCTATAACGATCTTTGATTCACAGTAGAAGGTCTGACGCAAATCCCACTCTCCGCCGCATCGTTTACCGTCCACTTCAGCATTACACGTGCGGTGCGATGAGGTTTTCTTATTGCCGCACTCCTTACATATTGACTCTTCGTGGGTACTTATCTGCTTACTGGTAGCAAAGTACGCAATAAGGTTAGTGGGGCGGATATTCTGCACTGCGGGACTTACGAGGTAAATATCTAGCTGGTCGGAGCTTGTTAGATCGTCTAGCTTAGCCCAGTAGGCGGCTCCTGCAGATTTAACGTCAGCTACAACTATATCATCGGCAGTAAGGACTCGTCCAGAGGGAAGTTTATACCCTTCCATTTTACACACTAAATCGATATACCCTATGATCTTGTGGCCTTCAGGATGTGCGATATCAACTTCTACCTGAGTACCTACTGATTGAGTAATGTGCGGCATAATATGTTCTGCAAAAGACTCCAGCATCAAGTGCCCTTTGCGGTTCATACTAAGCACATTAGCGAAGTGAAGAAAGTGTTCTTCTTGAGGGCTAAGGTCACGTACGAAACTATTATCCCCTAGCTTTTTAATATCTGACACTAACTTCAGTACGTTGCCGTGCTTTTCATAATCATCACGCGGCTTAGACTTGTTTAGGTTGTCGATACATGCCTGTAGTCGGATTATATCATCTTCCTGCATGATCTTCTCTATGTAATCGGCTTTACCGAATTTACAGTTTAGATTAGCTTCTTGGTTCATCCACCTCTCTGTGAATGCTTTCTTAGACTCTTGCACATTTCTATGCTCTAACAGTCCTTCAATAGCATAATCAAAAGCTCCCCCAAAGAACAAGGCAGACCCTTTAGCGCGGGGGCGCATCTTCTTGATATACCTATAGTAGTATTTGCGAGGGCACTGGAGGTATAGGTCCCTCTGAGAGTTCGACAGTTTTAGCTTGCTCACGTCTCGCTCCCATAAAGGAGCCAAATATCATGCTGTAATTCAGGCTCTAATAGAAAGTAGGACACTTTACGTGCTTCTTCACCCTCTACTTGAACGATTTCATCTGGGGTAATATAGAACAGCCCTGAGCGTAGCTCTTTTAACTCATCTAGCTCTGAGTCGCTTAACTTGCGTCCTATAGCCATTTCTATAAGTGTAATTTGACGGAACATTCCGTCGGTCATTTCGTTAAACATGTACATCCTTGTACGTCTATGTTAACTATTCCGTCCTAGAATAGTATAGTAAGTTGATTTATCTTATTTCCGGTCTAAACCAAGGGAGCTTCGGGCTAGCATATTTACCCTCCAGCATGTCCCTATACGCATCTACAATAAACTTAATGTGTTGGGCTGAAAGCTCAGGAGTACCTACAACGTAGGTAAACGCAAGTAGAGCTCCTTCTTCGTCAATAAACGGAATCTGGTGAGCTGCTTCTTTCACACTAGCTCCTTAATGTTTTTTAGTTCAGCAATAGCAGACCGTAAGCCTACTACTTGAACAGTAGTCTGCTGCAAAAAAGCCATGATATCTTTTACAGGCTCTTGGGAGTCAGGGTTAGATAGCTCCCACTTCTTCTCTTTCATAGTTTCTACAAGCAAATCTAAATCGGCTTGAAGTTCGTCGATGCGGGCTTGGATAATCGTGTGACTATTCATCCTAACTCCTTGAAATCATGTACACCATATTCGTGTTTGTTGTTCTTCATAATAACATGAGCTTCTTTCTTTGTAAAGTCTATAACACATTCATATCGTGGTATCTTAATCTTTCCGTGCATTTCGATTATGTCAAAAGCTATCGTTTTGCCTTCTTGAGCAGCCTGTAGCATTCTTTTCTGCTGACGCTTGGGCATCTTAGGATGTATGAAAGCTGAAAGGGCTTGTTCAATACCTCCCGAAGTTAAAGCTTTAGTTATTGAAAGTGCAAGTTGAGTTGATTGATCTGGAGCTTCTTGGATAATCATAATGTTCCTTTAAAATAATAGTAAACGATAAAGAGTGCAGTAGTATCCTCTAGCTCTAAGCGCCTGCATAAACTCATGGTAGAGGCAGGAATTGCCGTCGTTCCATGAGGAAAAATCAATAATAGGAGTATCGTCTAAATGTACTGTGTAGACTTTAACTTTTTCCATATCAAAACACCAATACCTGATGGATTACTCCAGAATATAGCGGAGCGCACATCATGTGGCGGGTAAATAGAGCGCTCTCAACTAAGTTCTGCATCGGTACAATATGCCCAATCATAACCTCTAAGTAATGGATATATCGTCTCACGGATTAAACACCCTTACTTTACGGGCTCGTCGTTCTTTCATATCCAAGTGAACCCAATTAGTGTGCTTACCCTTAGTAAAATCAGGATGTTCAAGCCATAGTCCATGCTTTTCCAATATCTCAGGATTACGCATGATTTCATGTGCAAGAACTTGCTCAGCATTATCAAGCAAGTCAAGGGCTTCTCCGTTCATGTGCGCGCTATTTTTAGCCCCGCCAGCTTTAACATTAGCCGCTGGGGGACGGAAGCCCGATGTACAGTCTATTTTACCTGTCCACCCTAAGTCATCAAGCAGTGCGTTAACCCTACGGCGTAATTCGTTCACATTTGACTTTACAGCGTCCGTAAGGTGGGGACTAATAGCTCTGTCAGGGTAGCGTCCTGAAGCTGTTAGGATGTCTTCTACGGAGAGGCTCATGTCAGCAGTCCTTTAATAGCTAGAGCGATCAGCATATCACCAATCATGCCCAGCGGGAGTGCGATAGCAAAACACCGTCCAAGCGGCATCTTGAGCTTAGTGTGTAAGATGTACATAGATAGTGCAATCATAAGTCTACCTTCCTCAGTCTTTTAATTTCAGGAGAAGAATCAACTCCATGTAGAGTACAGTGAAAGCCGTAGTACCTTTTATACAATTCTAGGTACATCTCATAGCTGTACGTTTCTGCTTTTATAGTTCTTTCTTTCCAATCAATTTCAAACATACCCATCCAAGCAATTAAATCCCGTCTGGAATCATCTAATCGAAGTAAGTTCGTTTCTAGTTCAGTGAGTTTCCACCGAAGCTGTTTACGCTTATACTCCCGTTCAATTTCTTTATCGATTATTTCATCTACAAACTTAGAAAGTGCCTGCATGATTAATGTAAACATTATTTGCTTTGTCCACAATAAGGACAATGGGGCATATCGCACAAATCGTGCGGCGGGCAGAATGGGCATCCTTCACATTTCATAACTTCTCCTTATCAAATAAGACCGGCATAAGCTCATACACAGTTTTATCATACAAGTCTTTATATTTCAAGCTTACATCTGTTGGATATCGTAACATGTTAATATTACTCTCTGTATGATTTCCTTCTTCGTCGATTAAGGGCACCCTGTGCTCTCCTATAGATTCTAGCGCAGTGAGCGGCCTCTTTAATATCCACTCAGCAATCATAACTTGAGCTGGGTCGGGGAATAATATTTCACATTTACTAGGGGATATCAGTTTTGCATTAGGGTCAACCTTAAATGTACACTCAAAAGCCTCTCCAGCCGCTACTGAGATGTACCATAGACCGTGCATGTTAAGTTTGATATCGTCCCAAGACTGCATTAGATTTGCTTGCAGTTCTGGGGGCTGTTTAGAATGCCACTTAAAGTACTGAGATAGTTCGGGGAGTAAGTCGTTAGTGCAGTACTCCGTAACTACTCCTTCAATCAGCTCACGTTTAACCGTGGAGCCGCAATCAGGGCACTTATATCGTAGCTTATGTTTACTTTGTGTGTTCACTATTCCATCCTAGAATAATAAGGGTAAGTTTATAAAATCATGGGACTCTAATTTTGAATACCAATAAGTATAATATGTAGAGATAGTTTCGCCCTGCCGTATCTTACGGATGTTTGTCCATACTGTAAATCTAGTGGCGATTCTTTTATAGGCCATTATACCTCGTTATATAGCGGGCCGCTACCTCACAACCTCTACATATTCCCGACAAGCCACTGGTGCCTGTCCGCTCTATTCTGTAGCCGCCCTTCACGGGAGCCCCTCACGGGATTTGTAAGCATGCGACGCTCATTGTTACATATTACACTAGTGCTTTACTTTTGTCAAGCCCTGTGGTAATCTTACTATAACGAGGAGGATATATGACAGAAGAACAAATCAGAGAAACAGTAAAAGCCGCTAAGGGCAAGATATTCAGTGTTAATTTTATAAAAAAAGACGGTACACTACGTAAAATGGTATGCCGCACTGGCGTAACCAAGCATCTCAAGGGCGGAGAGCTAGCTTACGACCCTATCGAGAAAGGTCTGCTCCCTGTTTTTGATATGCAAAAACAAGAGTACCGCATGATTAACTTACGCACTATCCAATCAATTTCCTTGGAGGTAGAGGATGCTCCGTCCTTTTAGTAACGAGACTACGGTTCAGATGCTTAACATGTTTATGGTAAGTCTTATCTTAGATAATCAGCTAGACAGCAAGACTGCGGTAGAGAATCCACAATCTATCGAGTCATTAGCAGACTGCTTAATCAATATATGTAAGCATAACTACTCAATATCACAAGTTAAACAGTGCCAAGCGCTACAAGTCCCAAGTGTTCAGGGAAGAAATGTGATAGAGATAAAAGGCCGTACATTTGAGATAATCGAGGGAGGAGGGGCTTAGCCCTTCTGTTCTTTTTACTAAAACACCATAACCTTTCCTACTGTACGATGATAATTGTTCCATGCACGCTTTCCGCTCCAATACTCAACGGCTTCCCCACCTAAATCGGTAAAGCTAACTGCAATATGGCCGTGAAAAAACAAATAGTAAGTTCGCATATTAAAACACCAACACCTTTCCCTGTTCTGACGTATAGTCCGTCCAGTCACTAACTCCATTCCAGTAGTCAGCAACATCATACGTGGGCTGAAAACCTGTTAATCCTATGGAGCCTATAGAGCCCACGCAGTATACGAAGTATAGAGTCATGCTAAACCCGCATTAGTTTGCATAAGCTACTTTTTCTTTTAGTGTAAGGTATTTTCCGTGTACTTTCTTGTAGTAAGGAAACTTATCAGGGTTCTTTATCTTGTACCCTCCGGTAATTCCTACGTTAAAGCACACTACGAATTGTTTATCTTTCTTGTGGGGGCATCTCTTTTTAGCCTCCGAGAGTATCCTCAACCCTTCAACTACGTTTATTTCAGGGTCTAGTAACTCTTCATCCGTATACTCACTGTACTTTGGGCGCACTTGAAATACTCCCACTTCACCTACAGGGCCTATCGCTTTTGGATTGAGTGATGATTCTGTTTTAGCCACGGCAAGTGCAAGATTAGGGTCGATGTTGAATGTCGGGGCGTGTGCATAGATTAGCAATATGATATAAAGTTTCATAAAGTCCTCCTGAACAGAGGGTACTATTGATCTTCCTGTTTGTCAATACAAAAAGAAGGGTCTTCCGCGCACGCTAACATACGCTGAGAGCTTAGTTCTTTACTACAAGCAGCTATAGCCCCTTTAATGACGTACATCTGCTGGTGCTCAGGTAGCTGCATAGTTATCGTAAACTTGTTAGGGATAAGAGCTTCCATACATAAAGTAAATAGCACAGTATATAAATCAACCATCTAGTTCTCCCCACTCGTACACTGGTATCTTAAACGATACTCCCTGCTCGATTATGCCCTGCATCCTTTTTAAAGGAGGCTGCATACCAAACTGCTCAAGTAAATCTATAACATCGTTTACTTGTTCAGGAGTCACAGTATTGTAGCAGTTCTTAACTACATAGTCAATAGCTTCTTTCTTTGTTTTAGTCATTACTTTCCTGTGCTACTTTACTTAAAGGATGGTTAGGGCCAAAGTAATTAGCTACCCCTGCTCTGTCTCTGCCCGTCTTTAAGAACCTCATATTTCTTGATGAGCGGTTATTTTTAGGCAGTGCCTGATCAATCAAGTGCACCAAGTGATAGAAAGCGTTGTACTTCCCCCAGCACTGCAATAAGAAGTGTCGATCTTGTAGAGGTACAGAATAAGCGACGTGATTGACTTGAGTTAGACCGTTGCGCCAGAAATACGTGCGGTGCTCTTTACGAATACTCCATAACTGTTTAGCTAAAGTAATTAGGTTTAGTTTAGGTAAAGGTTCGGGGCTGAAGTTCCACCCATTTAGATGCTCAGGCTTTAGGTATCCTAAATAAGCAAGGCCTAGAATCTCATCGCGGCTAATAGGAACATACGGCCTATTAGTTGTGCTTAAAGGATGGCGCTGTAAGTTTTTAGCGCAATACTGAGCTTCTTCAGGAGATAAGTTTAACTCAACTCCTAAACGCTTAGCTACTGCAGAGTATAACCAGCCGTTATCGCTAGAGGACTCTCCTTCTAAGGAGGGCGCATCATGGTATCTTCCATATCGATCAATATAGTTCATCCGTTTCCCTTTGTGTGTTGTCCTTGTTGGATATATTCGTCAGCTTTTCTAGGGCACAAAGGCCACGGAGTAAGTGAAGGAGCCTGTCCTCCTATCTCGCATCCTTTAAGGTAAGCTTTACGTACGGTAGTATCAGCTTGGCTTTTGCCTTCACGAAAACCTAACTGATAGACTATTCCAATTACGCATAAAAGTAATACAGATTTCATTTAATGTCCCCTACCGAATCTAATATTGCCCGTCCAATATAGCGCGGGATTACATTGTACACTGAATTACCGCACATAGCTACTCTTCGTTTTCTTCTATTTTCGTCCAGTTTAGAGGAATCCCCATCCACCATTCTGTAAAATTCGGGCTTAGGGCAGCTCCTATCGTAGAAAGCAGTCCGGGCTTCTGCCCGCCTGATGTATTCTTCTTCCTTGGGGGCAAGGGATTCTTGGCTGAGTCGAACACCGTTACGGTTGGCAACGATGTAAATTCTTTCTCGGAGGTGAAGGGCACCGTAGGCTCTTGCAGGCAGAACGTCCCATCTGATGTCACGATACCCGATCTGCCATAGGTCTTGCAGGACGGTGATAAGTCCTGTAGTGCGCAGATTGGCACTGTTTTCGATGATAATCCATTCCGGCTCAACTTCTTGTGCAATTCTTTTGTAGTGCGCCCAAAGTCCTGATCGTTCATCGTTATGTCCTTTCTTTTTACCGGCCACGGAATGCCCCTGACACGTATAACCTCCTGTAATTACGTCAATTTTACCTTTTAAATGGCGCGCATCAAAGCTAGTGATGTCACTTTCTATCTGAGCTGCCGGCCAGTTTTTACGCAGCACAGCCTGACAGTTTGGGTCATACTCCACAAACACGGATGTCTCAAACCCTCCAGTCTGCTCTAGTCCGTATTCAATCATGCCCACGCCACTGAATAGGCTAAGCGTGCGGAGTTTCATACTATCTCCGGTTACACAGTTCTGACTGTGTTTCTTTTATACACTGAACTCGTCTATCTTCGTAGTGGCAGGATTTCATAGTTAATAGTAGCGTTATAGCTATTACAGCGAGGCATATAGATTCTATAGTCATTTTACTTCCTCCAACTCTTCTTTCTTTACACCACACTTACTGCAGTGATATTTAGTGCTAATTATTAACAATACCCCAACCCATTCGTGATTGCAATACTTAGGGTCAGTTTTGTTTTCATCCTCATAATAATCGTAATATCCGTCCATGCCCCACATATTAAAACACCATTACTTTGTAAAAAACATCACAGCTCCACAAGGGAGAGTACTGATCGCCTAGGGTTATAGGCGACGAACAGTTCTTAATAATGGTCGAGGTTCTGTACACGTCAATAGTGTAATAATAAAGGTCAGTCTCTCCGCTTTCATTTTTTTCCAGCCACATTATAAAGCTCCCATCTTGCGTAGGAAATATTGCAGTGCAACAATAATAAACGGAGCCCCCATCGTCTCAAGGAAACGCATAAAATCTACAGTAAGTTTGTAACGCTCATATTTAGTCATGCTCTTGAAGTCGTTCAACATCTTCTTCATATTTCCTAGTTATACCATAACATTCAAATTTACACAAGCCCGCGTATAATAGCGCCACTCCGCCTTCCATCTTGCCGGCGGATAGAAACGCTACCCCTAATAAGTTTAGGAATATGCACATGTACAAGTGCTGTTTAGAGGATACTAACTCAAGTCCAGTCGGCTTCATTGTACTCCTCTCCGTTTAATATGTCTAGCAATTCTCTTTCTATATCAAGGAGCTGCTGTTTGAGTTCGTTATTTAGCAGCGCATCGTCATAGTGACGCACTCCGTCAGGCAGCCAGCGGCTATACTGGACAGACGTTGACACTAGCTTGTAAAGCTGTCGTAGCCGTGCTTGCTGATTCATATTACTCCAGTAGTTTGAGTCGCTCTATCGCTTTGTAGAGCCTGTCTAATGTTACACTGCTTTCCTCGTAGAAGTCAAGCTTCTCCATGTTCACAGCGTGTAATAGCTGGCCGAATCGTAAATCGGGAAACTTATCGTTGAGCTGTGTCAGAAGTTCGAGTATCTGGCAATTGATCTCTTGGCGTGCGTTCATTTTGGAAGCCTCCTATTGTTTTTCCTCTCTCTAATTTCACGAATAACTACACCTAGCTGCCATGACATAGGGAGAATGATCACAAAAACAGCTATAGGAAGCAGTAGTACAGGGTAGTTTTTACATACGTGATTAAGTACAAAAGTTAAGGCTCCGACAGCGGCAATTACACCAAGCATATATGCTAATCCTGTTAACGTGTCTTTAATCATTCATCCTCCCAAGCGTTATCTTCAATATCGTACGTATACGGCAGGTTAGTGCGTGGCGGAATCATGCCGGCTTCCTCACAAGCTGACAGCATGCGCTGTGCAATCTCTTCGTTCGTCAGCGTCAACGGAGTTTCGCCCCACAAGGAGGCGACCATAGCTTCGATCATCTGTGCTCGTTTCATTCATTCCTCCACGCCCGCTAACTGTAGCGCAAAATGGGCACATAGACAGTGAAACTGTTCGTCTGTCCAACCAGTAATACGTTCCTCAAACAGGAGCTTTTTTATCTTTTTAGTGTGATTGTTATTTTTGTACAAAGGACTAAAGTATAGTCCATATAGTGTGTTATACGCCGCCTCTGAGCTTTTTTCCATACTCATAAACTGCATCTGCAACACCTGCACCATTTCCATCTGACGGGTGAGTTCGTTAGACCGTGCTTTCGCCTTAATTAAAGCCATAAAAAGAGCTTTGTTCTCAGAACATTTATCAATATATCGCTGTTTCCAATCAGTCCAAGCAGTGTTATCTACCCAGTCACTACCCATAACCCCTCCTAGTCGAAAATAAAACTAGCCCACAGTGCTATCCAATAGCCGCCCATGTGCATATCTGAGTCGAATGCTAAGCATAACATGGTGATCGGTAATATGATTTTAGTCATCCTTATACCTCTCTTTCTCTTCTTCCACTACCTTGTTAAGCTCTGTTTTGAGTGCTTTTACTATCGCATCGTCAGCTCCGCTATAGTTTAGTGCCAAGATTATGCGCTTATGGATGCTGTGTATAATACCTCTCACTTGCTCGTTAGTGTGGCCTGACACCTTCTCCATCGATTGAACATACAGTCTCATCGCTTCGAGCCGCTCTTGCTCGGTAATCTCGCGTTCTTCAATCGTTTCTTCAATAGTTATTACTTCTTCGATAGTCTGTTCAACTACTTCTTTCTTCTTACGCGGCATGTCTTCCTCCTATTGAACTATTTCTACAGTGTAACCTACCCCATTAGTAAAAGCAAGCACTTTAATTAATCCTGCTTTCTCTACTATTTTCAAGGACTTAAGTATCGTAGCCCCTGATAGGCTTAAGTCAGACTGAGCTGATTGACTCATAAATGTTCTCTTATCAATGCTAAGTATCCAGTAATATAGCTTGAACGCTGGAGGAGGCAGCATGCGCACAGCCTCATCAATTGAAGAAGTCACGTGTTCTCGTTTAACGTGAGGCTTCTTAGGCTCTTTAAGGATATACTTACGCTTAGCTCTCCACATTCGTTTACCGTCCACCTCAATGAACACTTCATCAGGGTCGTGATTATTGATTATGTGTACCTCTGAATCTTTAGGGAGTGTCAGCCATCGATAGGCTATAGTGCGGTTAAACTCATCCACACTCATAGTTGTTTTAACAGAGTCGTTTGCTAGATTTTCAATATCCCTAATCATTACTCCTCCTCTCAAACATTTCCTTTCGCTTTTCTAAGCATACACGATAAATCTGATTAGCGCCCCCGATTTGTCGATACACATGCGGATATCTGAATCTCATAGTGATTACAAACGGTACGGCTTCGGGCTTATTTTTGATGTATTGCTCGAAGTGAAAAGCCCGCAGCCTGCGCCATCCTGTTGAATTTATGTGAGCGCGCCCTTTAGCTTTAAGCATGCAGTCGATATGAAATTGAGCCCAGTTGTTGAGGTAGTCATTAATGTTCATCAAAATACCATTGGATAGAATAGTTGCCGTTTATAATACATTATGCCCTTTTCCATGTTACATACTGGAAGGTTAAGGCCACCGCGTATCAACCTGTCCATATCTCTAGGAATTATATTTAGTATGCCTACGTAGTATATTTTGCCCTGCAAGGCTATTGCGCTTCTATTTGTCATGTAGTACATCAAAACACCAGCGTTGAGTATAACGCGCCTAAGCTGCGTAAGTTCGCAGTCACCATATTTTGTTTAGCTGTAGGATACAAGGGCTTACTCCAAGTTCCTGCAAGGTGCCCTAAGCAGTTGCGTAAGTTAGTTACTTTAACGGCTTCTGTATGTCTCACGTATTGAGGGGCGAGAGCAATTTTGAATAGTAGTTTCCGTTCTAATAGCTCATTCTGCCGCATGCGATAGAAACTTAGTCCAAACGGAAAAGCCGCCATAAGCGTAACTGTAGCAATCATCATGGTTATTTGTACATTGTCCATCAAAACACCATTACCATGAGTTCATAGCCTGATTTAGTGTGTATTACTTTGCACATTACAAAGGGCTCAGGCATGTCATAACTGTCCCCAGTATCTTCATAAATATCACATGGAGTCCACATGATCTTAGGTGAGAATAACAGTATTTGCCATCGATACACGTCGAGATACTCATTCATCAAAACACCACTACTTTGTTTAACGCAGATGATAGATGTATTCCGTACCATCTCAAATCCCTTATTACATCGTGATGCTCATTATATATCTCACGTCCTGAATATGTTATGTAACACGTCATTATCGACATAGGGGGTATCCTCTCAATTACAAAAATAATAGCACGAACGAGGGTCAGGGTCAAGTGTTAGAACGGTGTATCGACCGTTCGTACTTTCGCATAGTTAACTAAGTCGAACTGTTGTTTGAATATCACAACTGTTTGGTATGTCAAACAACCTTAGACACGCTGTATAGTTGCAAAAACCGTGCCAACAATTGACCTATGCAAGCTCAATGCCAAGTGTATCGCCTAGCAAGTACCGTGCCAATACAGCATATAGCAAAGCCCGTGCCAATTCTATACGCAGTGCGTCTTCTGCAAGTATTGTGCCATAAGATATCTTAAGGTGAAATTATCGGGCAGGTCCGGTGGCTCGGCCCCTATTTTGAGGTCCGTGTAGCTTCATGCTATCGTGCTTTTATTATCTCACGTCCTATCAGTTTAGTCAAGCACTATTTTCAGTAGTCACATTACTTATTTTTCCCCTTGCGTAAACTAACGCACTATGTTATTCTCATATTAACAGGAGGCACTTATGATGATTTCAATTCAGACTCGTATCAATAACCGCACTTTTAACACTATCGATTCTATTGATGAGCTTGAGGCTGCAGGCCTTAACCGTGATAGTTATCAGTTTAATGAGCTTGCTAAAATGTTAGCCGATCTTCAAACGCCTGAGCGTCAAGCTATGGGAGGAGGCTGCGGACATGCTGGGCCTGGCCTTCACGTTAGCATGAAACTCCATAACGTAAACCGTGAAAAGTTCCACCAGTTTACTGAGACTTACGCTAACTTCCTAGCCGCTAACTTCCAAGCTAACCCTGAGCAGTATATAGGCACGCTTGAAACTACGCTAGTCAATATGAGAGTATCAATTCTTAAGGGCACTTTCAACAAAGATAGCGAGTCATTCAAACAAACTTGTAAAGCCCTAAAGATTAAGCACACTTACAAGGCTATTGATGCATTTTTAGAGCGTGTAAAATAGTATTGACACAATGCACTAAATGAGTTAGTATAGTTATATCAGGAGGTACTTATGAAAGTAATAGATGCTATTACAAAAGATACTGTAAGAGAGACTAACGCTATTAAAATCCACGATCAGTTAGTTGGTATTCTTGCCAAGTTTGAGGGTAAGAAAATCACTAAGCGCCTTGAGACTGAGGTACGCAAAACCTTTCCTAATGCTTATCTTAAGTACTTAGCTGGAATGACTTCATTAGTACTCGATTATAGGTCAGAAAATTATAACTCGTACTTGTTAGCTTATGATGCCGCCCCTTACACTGAGGAAAGTTTTCGTAAACAAAACGCATGGAGTGGAAGCGCGGCACTTGAGCGTATAGGTAAAAATAACGAGTGGGCAAGTAAAAATGCAAGTAAAGTTGAGGAAAAGCTTAACACTATCAAGCAACTATTGCAAGAGTTAAAAGACGCTGATTTTGATAGCTATCCTTGCCCTTCATTTTACAGCATCTTACGCGAGCATGACCTTGAAGAGTTAAGAAAGCTAATGTAAGGATTGACTAAGTTAACGCATAATGTTATAATAAACATGTCAGAAAAGCTTCAAACTGAGGAGGATTACATGCTATCAGCTAAACTAGTAAAAGTATACAATATTAAGCTTGGGGACGTAACTACTGGTAATGAGGTAGAGACTTCTGAGAGTACAGTAGCCCTTAACCCTAACTTTATTGTTTCAGTTGAGACTTTAGGCAATGGGGATAACTTTAAGTTTTATAAGAAAATCACAATGTCTAACGGTCAAAAATTCAATGTTGACGTTAGCACTTTAGACAACTTAGGAGTATAGCATGAATTACTTAAAAGCGCAAGTGGAAGCTAAACAATTTGCATTGACTATCATGCTTGAGAACGTGGAACTTTTCGGCGGCCCACGCGAGGTAGAGCGTAAGGCTAGCTTTATCCGTCATGAGATAGCTAATCTTAACTTATTACTTGACGCATGGCATTAATCGTGATAAGATGATCTTACGGAGGTAATTATGAATATACTTGAGACTCACATCGCTATAAGAAGTCTTAAAGAGCGCACTAACAAACTACTTAAGTCGCTTGAAATAGGTCCTGATACTCTAGATTTACAGTTTAAAACCGTCGCTTCCCATCTCGACTTTTGGGGCGCATGTGTCCCTGAGCTGCGCGTCATTATACTTTCCCCTAGACTGTACAAAGAGTCGGACAAATGGCTAGCTAACATCCTTACTCATGAGCTAGGTCATATTTTAGCCAATCACACTCAGGATAAGCTACCTAAGAGCGCCTGTCAAGTGGGGGCATTTGAGGCAGAAGCTAATGAGCACGCTGTCAAGCTATTTAGTAAACTCTACCCTATGAGTGACTTTTATTTTAACCATCTCGATACTGAAAGAATGGAAAAAAGTAAAGCATTTTATGTAAAGGAAGCTTGACGCTTGGCATTAATCACAGTAAACTAGTCAGAGGAGCATAACATGGTCACAATTTACAAGTATAACAATCGTAAGCTTTACGTGCCTAAAGATCAAGGCGTAAGTTCGGGATATATTACCCACAATGATCTAGCTGATATTATCAGGCAGGGAAAAGAGGTTCAAGTTATTAATAAGACTAGGGATAAGATAGGCACCCCTACCGATTTACATGATAGAGATATCACATTAGAAGTACTTAAGCAAGTTATGCTAACGCTTGACGTTCAAAGTTCGGTCATAGTCGATCTAATTAAGCGTCACCGAGGAGTCCAAAATGGATAGTCGTGCAAGAGTTATGCCAACACCGCCTAAAGGCTTTAAACTTGTTTTAATAGCCTTGAGTAACTTCATCCTAGGCATTCCTACTCCCTATGGCAGAATGCGTCCTAGGGCATTTTCAGCCCTTATGGGCATGTCTCAAGAAATAGAACGTCTTAACAATGACTTACAGACTTCAAGAGTTAGTCATGATTTTATATTAGCTAAAAATACAGCTCAGGATAAGCAAATTAAAGAGCTCAGAGCTAAGCACCTAGAATTACATACAGACTTAGTTAAGATGTCTAAAGCTATGAAAGAGCTAGCCAATCATCCTAACGTGTTAGGGCCTGACAGTCAAGCGGTAGTAAGTGCCTTTAAAATAAAACACTAGGAGTAACTCATGAAAATTATTGTATTGTTAGTAATATTAGCATCTTGCGCGCCTAAGCCCTATTTATGTACTGGAATTTACGAGAGCAAAGAGACTACTGAGGAGCAATGTACTAGCATGGCTTTAGAAGGGGCTATTATCGATATGGCTGCTTTTGATGGGGACGGTATCAGTGGCGCAATCATAGGCTCAACTATTCAGGATTGTAAAATGGTAACTAAAATGCGTAGAATTAAAACAGGGGAAAAGTGCGTAGATAATCCTGAGTATAAGAAATACATGAAAGAAAAACAAGCTAAAAAGCATTGAGGAGGCGGTCCGTTGATGTACATTAATTTAAGGCATTTATTAGATGACATTGACAGATTCGATTTTTAGTATTGACACGCTGCATGGGCCGTGATAAGATATAAATATATCAGGAGGTACTTATGGATGTTTATTCTTTTCTTGAAACTGCTTTATGGTCTACTTGTGGATTCGAGGATGACTGTGACAATCTTGACGACAAGTACTGTATTGGTGACGTTTCTGACGCATTTAAAGAGGTATGCCAAAAAATATGTGACGATTTTATGGCAAAAGCAAGTCACTTGTTTACTGAGGATGAAATCGACCGAGGCTATATTGAGCACGACCTATGGCTAACTATGCACGGTCACGGTGCAGGTTTTTGGAATGGCGACTATGAAAACGGAGACCAACTAACTGAAATTGCTGAGAGTATGGGCCAACTTGAAGATGAACTCAGAAACGTGTTGACATAATTAACTTACTGCGTTATAATAAATATATCAGGAGGTTCACATGCGTAACTTAGTATATCTTAATGGCGATGGAAGGGTCAATGTTCACCCTCAAGTTAACACAGTGCAAATTAACGATGAGTATTACTGTGAAATGAATGACTTACAGCTTGCTCAATATTTAGCCCGAGTAGAGTGTGATATCAATAGCTTAGGCGAGATAGTGGACTCTGAAGACGGTTATAAGTACGGAGTAGTGTTATGTCTAAAGTAAAACTAACTAATACAGGCGAGCGTATAGTGATAGAGTTAACCCCTAAGCAAGTGGTTAACCTTCATCAAACTCTAATCAATGCGGCTTATAAGTTTGAGAGTAACATCGTACTAGCTGAAAAGCTAGATGATATTTTAGAGCACTTTGACCTTGACAATCTTGACCGAGTGCGTTAATATAAGTATATCAGGAGGTTAGCATGGACTATTCAAACTACAATTCATCATGGTCTCAGTCATACAAGCAGGGCCGCATTCTTGGCGCATCGTTCGGTTCCGTTGAGGTTATCCGAGTGATGGTTGATTCTTACGCCTACCCTATCGAGGTTAAGTCAGTACACGCGGCTAAGCTACTTATCACGGCCCACACTAAAAAGTATGGAAGTACTAAAAACTAGTTGACTTATATTAACGCATAGTGTAAAATAAAGTCAACGGAGGCACCTATGCAAAAGTTCACACTATACAATCTTGAAACTGGCGAGTATGTCGATATGACTCTACCTCAAATATTGGTAGAAATTAATAGGGACCGCTCAGAAGAGTGGGCACCCTATGACGTGACCGATTGGAAAGAAGGTCTTGCTCAGTTTACTGAATGGGAGCTAGTAGAGGACATTGAGAGCGATGACGCGGATAGCCTATCTATTGAGGATGACAGGGATGAGCGTGATTGTCAACGTGAAAGTGATCTTATGGCTTATTACAGGGAAAGATAACGCTTGACAAGCATGATGCAGTGTGTTATCATTAGTTAGGAGGCCCGCATGAAAACGTATAAGTACTCAGAACTATGTGAAACTGCACAGTTACTCGCTATGTCTGACTATCAACGTGGATGGTTCGAGACACACGAGGGTGAAATGTTTACCGTTCAAGAGCTGCATGGTTTTCTTATGGACGGTGATGACGAATTTGAGTATACCGAACTTGGTGAGCTATTACAAGATGCTTGACATGTTATGCAGTGCGGTGTAAGATAAGTTAAGAAACTAACTCGGAGGTATTTATGTCTCGCTGCATGTACTTAGTGGGCTTAGAATTGCGCTACTGTGATGAGCCTAAAGACGGCAATGACTACGCTAACCACGTGTCTAAAACCATTACAGTAGGCATCTTTGACACGTATGAAGAAGCTGTGCAGGCCGGCAATGCTATGCTAGAGGCTGAATTAGAGTCAAGGTTCCCCCTAAATAAAAACTATATGAAAAAGAATCGGTTCGGAGAGACCTACACTAAATACTTGATTGGAGACTTAGCTTACTTGACTACTCCTTTCAGCTTCTTTGCGCATATTAAGAAGCTACAACTTAGCTCTATAGGGGAAGCGGTAGAAGAGGCAGTAAAGGCAGAAAACCGCTATCGTGAGTGGAAAAAATCAGAGCGAGACCTTGACTAGTCTAACGCATTGTGTTATAATTAGTCAACGGAGGTACTTATGAGGATTAATACGTTTGAGAGGTTAAAAGAGTTCGAGAATAAGCTTGGAGAGCATATTACTATGCGGGGCCTTACTTATGAACAGGCCGAAGCTATCGCAGCTCTGCTACCTAATTTAGACCTTACCTTAAGACTACAGTGGTCAACTAATGAGGAGGGGGATTGGCAAGCCCACTATAAAGGCTACTATCTAACCATAAGCGAGTCAAGCCCTACTATTAAAGTAATGATCTTTAGACCTATGGGCGGCACTATCCAATGGTACAATAGCAGTATTGATGAGGCTATTAATGACATTGAGGAGCATATTGAAGATAACATGCACCTTAATACTTGCCAAGCTTAACGCACTGTGTTAATATAGAAGCACGGAGGTACTTATGAAAATATCATGCGTAATTGGTACTGAGTGGAGAGACATTGACGTGGCGAGTGGTAAAGTCAAGCGCCATATTAATAATCAAGACCTATACGTAGGTTCGGATAATTGGATAGTAACTGGTGCGGTTATCCTTACAAGGTTCGGCCAAGTATCTGAGCGGCTATCACGTCAGGAGCTATTTAGTAGGCTAAGCACTGATAAAGGTAAGTCTACCTTATTTTATAAGAACGGCAAGGCTAAATTCAGGATAACAGACTTAGACCATGGGACATATAGGCAATGGGGAGATACATTCCAGCGCCACCGTATATTTGCCTTCCATAAGCCATTCTAACGCATTCTGAGCTGCAACACAAGGGTAAGATAAGCCCCTGTGTTGCAAGCCCTATAAATACCTATAAAACCCCCTAAAATAACACCTTGCATTATATAGACAGGAATGCTATTATGGGAGGGCATCCTTAACGCACCGCGGTACTAGAATAATAAAGGCGCGGTAATGAAATCAGTGCTTATAGAGGGTAGATAGCTAGTCCCACTATAGCAGCTATATAAGGTAGGATAAAAAAAGATAAAACTATCTACGTACCGTATATATTCAGAGGTAAGTAAGATACTGTAAGGATACATAAGATAAGTCCTAGGTTAGAATACAAGGGTACGATATATGTACGAATTACCTATTGAGTCTATAAGAAGATTACACGCTCTGAGCATAGACATCCTATAGTCGTAAGTGTTATGGTAAGGAATAATACTGCCAGTAAACTGAGTAGGGGAGTATCGAGAGCCTTTAGGGCGGGTAAACGAAAGCATAACATAGGGGGAAAAGTACAAGCCTATTCCACGCCAGCTAGGGGGAGTCATATAGTAGTCCTTTTAGAAGAGTAGGGGAGTATGAGAATCAGGGCATAGTATAGCACGAAATAAGGCGTAGTTAAGTAATAGGGGGGAGGAGATAGGTGTAATAGTGTTGAGGTAAAAGTATAGTCCCACCCCTCGCCAACCATTCCCCATATTTACCACACCATAACGCTATGCGTCGTAGTATAGCCCTCAAATATGCTAAAGTCCACCGCCCACGCGTGATGCGTGCGAGTGCCTACGCTAACCTTCCCCTTATATATGTTCATCCTATAACTAATCATCCCCTGATTATACACTATAGCTCTCCCCCCTGTCAATAGCTGTAAATACTTCCCCCCCTATTGACACACCGCTTCCCCCATGCTACTATAGTTATATCAGGAGGCACTTATGAACTTATACGATGATGCTCGAATTATAGCCCTTAGCGTCCTAACTCAAAAGTGGAATGCTACCGTGGCCCACGATGAGCTTAGGGATAGCCGTACTAAGATTCACACTATCGTCATGGGGAATAGTGATACCTTTAGCTTTGATATAACTCTCCCTAGTGGCCGGGTCCATAAGTTTAGCATAACTAATAGTGAAATAACCCATAAAATAGTTGACTAGCTAATCCGGCCCTGATATAATCTAATCACCCCCCCCCGATCAAGGATGGTCGGGCCCCTTTCTGAACAGATAGGAATCATCGAGGCTGCGAGCTAGTTCCCCAGATATATACGCTGCCCCAGTGGTTCCGCCCCTATACTTAAAGAGTCGGTGTCCGGGCTATTCTTATTCCCTACTTACATATAGTATATCATAGTGCTTTTATCATGTCAAGTGCAGAGCACTCGGATGCTCCAGTATTCAAGCGGTATTAACCGCCGGGGCCCACCTCTATTGGGTGAGTACGCCATCCCCGTAATAGCCCTCGATCATGACTCCGAGCTGCGTTAATTTAGGCGGCTAGCTTCGCCCTGACTACTAATATCAGTATATCACGTACATTTCACCCTGTCAAGCATTATTTAATCTATCCCCATAAAAATAACCCTTGCATTTATATCGCAGGGTGATATATTTAGTTAATCAGTAGCTCCTAACAAAGGCTTAAACATGAAAGATATAACTAACAACATTGACCTACATTATATCGGAGCTGATAAAGCCCGTGAATTTATTAATAGGGACTTATATGATTTATTAATAGACCTAGTATGTGAGGACCTTGGAAGGATAGAAGGTTATATAAGTAAGTACGATAACAAGTGGGACAGGATGGAAGGTACTAGTGTAGAGGACTTAAAAGAGGCTAGGGATATAATAAGAGCTAAGTTAGATAGAGTAAGAGAACTAGATAGAACTATAAATCACGGTAGGTAGACATTACTTCCTTGACATGAGATAACGCACTGTGCTATACTAATCCTAACGGAGGTTAACATGAGATCAGCTTTTATACTAGTCCTATTCACTCTCCCCCTTATCATAGCTATGGTAAGCGTAAGGGATGCTGAAACGCGTTACAAGCGCATTACCGATAAGATCAGGAGCTCACGATGATCAAACTTACATTAGCGCTAGCGATTATCCTGGCCCTATTTGATGTCTACGGTCAAGATAGGCTAGCCCCTGAAATAGCCCTATATGAGTGTGTTAGCCGTGCCACTGGATTTAGGTGCCCTAACTCTAGCCAACTTATGCCTATGAGCTTCACTTATAAGCACGCTGTGATCTATTGTCAATGCCGCATAGATACTCAATGGGATAATGCTCAGGAATCTCTATGTCAAGCGATTACTCGCGCCTGTGAATATGGGGATATTTAGGCATAGTTCCACCCGACTCGATCTTCCCATTGATAAACTAAATAGCGTATGTTTAGCATTAGAGGAACCTGTTAAAGAGCCCATGAGCTCAAGCGACACAAGCCCTTAAAGTGTAAGATAACGTCCATCACACTGTGAATGAATATGATATCACATAACTCTGAGCCTGTCAAGCGTTTATGTGATACTAGGGGGTTAGCTATTTAAGGGTAAAATATATGTACGAATAGGGTATTACCCTACCGAATAGGGGAGAGTTTCGTAGCTTCGATATTATAGGTAGTTGGAACACCCTACATAAGTTCGGTATGTCAAACTCCTAAGTACGTGATTACAGGTAGCCCTGCAAGAACCGTGCCGGCACGGTTCTTGCATAGCGTATATTCCTGCACGTACTTTAAGGTACTTAGAGCTTTGTATACGTGATTACAAGTACTTAGCTATAATCCCCTCCTATATATGTTATAAGCTTATAGCCTGTTAACTCCCCTTTAAGGTCGCATACCAAGCCCGATCATGCAAGTTATTGATTCACCGTTATGCAAGAATCAGGCCTAAATGCCTCTAAAATAGCCCTTGCATTTTATAACGTGATGCATTATTATTTCATTATTCAACCAACCAAGGGGAACCAATGAAACTCTTCAAGCGCGCTAACCTTTATAAAGCTTCAAACGTATCATTCAACCCTGAAACATACGAAGCCCGATCATATGAATGGTGGGCCTTCACTAAAATGATCAATGGTGTACTCGTGTTCAATAACGTGTATTATTCAAGTTCAACACGCCAACACCAGTCGAAAGTGAGAGCACTATTGAGAGAATTAGGCCTTAAGATCGGGTTAACCGTACAAGCCCCTTGCGGCCTTCAAAATGATCAGTGGAAAAAGCAAGCGGTTGAGAGTATAACAGCCGAGATTGAGACAATCAACAACGCCCTTGCAAGTACTCGCCGCAAAAAAGCCTTAGACGCGGACCGTCTTACACGTGTAAACCGTCTCACCGTGGAAAAACAAGCACTTGAGGACTTTATAGCAAGTATTTAGTACCTAGTTTCGAGCACTTAGAACTTTAACCTTAATTGTTCTAAGTGCTTGATTCTACTCTTGCACATTTTGACGTTATGCGTTATTCTAGATACATCAGAGCAAACAACCAAGGGGAGCCAATGAAAGAATCATACAAGCAAATTAAAGCAGAATTAGACAAAATTGAGTCACTAATTCTAATATACACAAACGAGTTGGGAGATTCTACACGTATTGAGTCACTCAAGTACGACCTTGAGACGCTAAACATGCAAGCCTTAGAACTCTTGAACAATGATAGCACGCTTTAAGGGGGAGTTATGAAAGAATTAATGTTATGTATTTTAGCGCTTGCGGTTATAGCTTGCGCGAGTCAACAATCAATTGAGACGGTAGAAAACTTAAACCGTATTAGTCCAGACGTTCAGAGAGTACTAGACGGCCAGTCAACTAGGTAAAACAGAGGGGGGCTTTATGCTGTATTACGTAAAACTAAAAAATAACATACTATTTAAAGGTAACTATTATGCATGTGTTGAATATATAATGAGTTTAGAGGTGGGGGCCAATCATTTAGAAATCAGCAGCAGAAAATAATAAAGGGGGGGCTAAAATGAAAACTAAAAATGTACCGTTATGGGTATTGAATGGGTATGAGTATAAAATAGCTGAACTAAAAACAACAGTTCAAGCATTAAGAAAAGCCGGACTATTTGCATTGATACCGGAACATGTTGTAATGATTGAAAGTCTTGAACATACACTTAAAGGATTGAAAGATCAAATACAGGCTTTAAATAACTAAGGGGCTAAAATGAGAGTATCAAACGTGGCTAGAATTGTAAACGTGATGGATGACGCTTTCAATCATGGTATGACTCAAGGCCAACAAGTGGACTTGGTGGCTCTACCTTTACTCAATTGGTTTTATATCGAGGACATGTCCGACAGTGATCTAGAAAGTATCATTGATGAAAGGCTAGCAATATTAGAAAAGGAAAAGAGCGCCTAATTAGTTGAATCTATAGGAAAAGAGCAAAATAAGTGTTTATAGGCCTAAAGTTTTACCTAATACACGCCGATAGAGTATATAACAAGAGGTTAACATGATTCTACTTAATAACACTAATATGAGAGACGCGGATATACTAAGGGTATCTACATGGGTAGGTATTGAGAGCAGCCTTGATAGTGTTCTAAGTGTGAGTGTAGATAATGGGATGGTTGATCATGGAGAACATAAAGCAGTGATGCATAAAGGCAAGGTATATCACTTCATTAAGATCAAGCATGAAGGTGATGTCAAAACACTGGCCCACGAGTTGCGCCACGTGTATCAGTGTGAGACTTTAGGCCTTGAGGTGTTCAATGCGCTGTATGAGATAGAGTCAAGCATTGAGGGTTATAAGGAGAACGTGTTTGAGATAGACGCGAGAGGGTACGAAGGCGAAGCAGCTTAAGCAAGAACGGGGCCAACGTGAGAATGGCATGAGATGTGAATAATGCAAATGAGAGGCCAAATAAAGTACGAGGATGGGACTACCCCCCCATACGGTTAAGTTATTGAAAGCCCGTCGGGCCAATATACCCTCAGCCATTATTTACATTTTTCCTTATAACACACCGCGTTAATACCTTTCCTACCCAATTACCCTACCTACACACTCCTCAGTCTCGCTCATTAAGTACTCAGCCCACAGTTCGTCCCCTCGTAAATCAAATGTACCTACCATAAACGCATCATCTTCGCCATCAGTGTATATCGTAATGTATGTTTCGCAGGAGCTAACATACCCTACATACTCTAAGCCATCGTTCATTAGTACTTTCACTTGTTCCATGTAGTCCCTACTTTTGTATGTTAATCTTTATAACACACTGCGTTAAAACACTAAACATCTGTACTCGTTGGCACGTGCAAATACTCTACTTCGATCAGGATGCACACATCCACTTGTAAATTCAGCTATAGTTATATACTGCAGACTTGGAATAATAAGGATTATGTGGAACATATTAAGCGTAGCTCCTTAAAACACCAGCACCTGATGATAACGTTCAGGTAAGTCTCCGTGTAATACTCCCTCTAGCAAGACATGAGGGAGAGCATACCCTTTATCCATGTCTAAGAACGCCTCTAAATCAAATCTATACCTATACACTTGTCCATTTTCCATCCACATATAAGCACTCCTGTAAGGTAGTTGAGTTAGAGTATATCAGTTAGTGTAGGGGATGTCAAGAAAGGGTTAGATGCGCATTGCGGCGCTTAGAATAGCAGGATAGTGTGTGCGGCACGATACCCGAGTAAGAGGCTAAAACGATTTATAAGGGGAGGAACAGTTTGGTCATAAAAACTAAGGTAGAGGGAGCTTGGATAACTGCTGGAGCTGCTCTGGCAGCTAATAACGTAAGTTAAATCCTTCATTAAAACACCAGTACCTTACCCGCTAGCCCTTTAAGGTGCAGGTCTTGGAACTTAGTGTATGTTCTAGAGGGGTCTGATGTCCACTGACTGAATAAAGTGTGCCTGTGCATTATGATAACGCTTAGCTCGACTTTTGTGTATGTTTTATTATAACGCATTGCATTAATCCTAGTTAAACAAATACTCTAAAATACCATTACGTGAAACATATCTCGATAGCTCCACACTTCATTACCTAAAGCAGAACCAATGTTGCCTTGTTTTTTAATGATAACATGTTTAAAAGGGTCAGTATCTGTAGTTATGGAGTAGTCACGGGGAAAGCCCACAGACATAAAGTACATCACAACTCAAATCTCCATCTCAGACACTATGAACACTCCCTCCATAGTCACGTCTAGGCTAACCTCATAAACGCGTCCTGAGGTGTCCTGTGCTGTCTGGCGGGCATAATACAGTGCGTCCCTAGAATATCGACTAAGTAAAGCTCCACTTGAATCTTTTACCCAATACTCGATTTTGTAGTCATCCATTACTAACTCCTATTAAAATAGTAAAACAATACCTAGTCCTGATAGCTCATACTGTGTTCCTTTCATCTGGGAGTAGCAATGTACCCCTTTCCAAGAGTTCCCAATGTAAGTACCCACAAACAGGCACTCTTCCGAACGTAAAATGTAGTGTATGTGATTCATATAGCTTAAACTTAACACAAGAAGCTTGACATGTCAATAAGGGTAATGTAGGATAAGGGTATGGTAACATTACGTACATGGCTACATGACATACGGATATATGACAGAATATGTAGCTCAGCGGCTACACTCGGGGCTTGGACAAGGGAGAACACTATGTGCAGTGATTGGTTTGGGAGCCCCGCCCATAAAGTATTGGTGTTTTAGATTATGTTTTATTTTATAAAGGTAGTATGCGGTAGGTTTGGCGATATTAAAACATGGAAAACAGGAATACACATAAACTATGAGGTGTATTACAGCTTTAAGTACAATACACACACAATAGCTATAGCTGAGCACCAGCCGTTGTTGTTTTAGATATAAAAAGGGAAGTATGATTAAATTTAGTGTATTTTTAAAGAAACAGACCCCTCTGTGCATGGGCTTGCCCTTTTACGGTGAGCTTGTAAGGCAAAATCTGTATTTTTTGATGTCCGAACGGTCTGAGACAGACTTCCTAGGGCGTAATATGTTTGATAAAGGGTGCCCTAACGTGTCTATATGCGATCAGGAGTGTCGAGGCCGCCCTATCCCTAAGTATCCAGAGCTAGAGCCTATACTTAAAGGGTATGACCTAACAGAAGGGCAGTGGGGCGGACAAGCTGTATGGTTCCTTAAGGTAGATACCTGTAAGACATGCCCTTTTAAGGTTGAATGTAAAAAAGTATGCCCCTCTATGGACGCTTTTAACAATAAATCCCGTAACTCATACGATTTTAGGCTAGAGAATGCTTTTTCTATGGATGAAGTGACTGATGAGTGGCTTGAGCAGCTATATACACAAGAGGAAGATGGTCAGTGGGTAAACCGCATGAAGCTTACACGGGACGATATTGCTTGGGATTGCCTATCTGAAGCCCAGTCTACAGCGGTTATGATGGTTTTGGTCCAAGGTAAGACGTTTGATCAGGCGGCTGCGGCTAAGGGCATTGCTGCAAAGAACATACATAAGTCTTTTGAGGCTGGGATGGCTCGACTTAAGGAGTATGGACTTGCTAGAAGGGCTCTAAAGGACGATAGAAGCTGCCAGTTTGCCGTGGAATACTACCTTAATAGTTTGAATCAGAAGGAAATATCTGATAAATATCAAGTAGATCAGGCTACTGTAAGCAGAAAACTTGTACAATTTAGAGAAAAACATGAAATAAATAGCTAATTTTGTTCTATTTTTGCATTTTATACTAAAAATATGTGCATAAATGGGGTAATGTATATATAAATAGAGGGGAAGGAGAAACCTACGGAAGAGGTTAGGGAGTTTCAATAACATTCCACCACTTCTTAGCATCTCCTACATTTACATCCCTTACACATATTCAATCAATATAAAGAACATGTGTTATTGAGTTACCCATTTAGATATAATCAAAGATACCTACGGTAGCTCATTCCATACCTTAAATTAACAACGACTCGTCTCTCCGCACATCCGACAGATGACTCCTCCCATTTTAAGATGTGTTTAAGGGTGGGATAGGAAACTTTCTCACCCTCCTTTATTCCTAGGATTGATTATGAAAGCTGATAAAACCATGATGCCCGAGTGGCTTCTGGGGGAATACCTTAAATGGAAGGCTTCTCCTAGGCGATACGAGACATTATACCCCATATCGTTCAAGATACTTAAACCCTACATTGATGCGGAGAAATCCAATGAAAAAGATAAAAAAAGACCTAGCAAAGAAAAAGCACCCAGTTAGCCACAAGAATGTGGAAAACAAGAAAGGTGCAAAAGTACAAGACCTTGCTCCAAAAGCAAAGAACTTGCCTCAGAATATAAAGAAAGAATCAGCCGGCATGAAGAAAGGCCGTAAAATAGGCGAAAAGATGAAGATGGAGATTAATCCAAAGCTTCAGAAAGTATCGTCTAAGAAAAAGTAGGATACCATGAGCAGACCATTTGACAATCAAGAGCAGACCATAATGGCTAATCTTGAGGACCTAAAGAAGGTCAAAGAGTCTGAGCATCTGGACGATAGAGGAAAGAAAAAGATCATTGCAGCTAACTTGCCTAAGGTAAATGGACGCTGGAATGAGCTACAAAACATTATGATAGATATCGAGGTAGGGCATCGAATCAGCATGCTAGCTGGCACTTTGTCCTCACTTCCGTCCCTTACTGATATGCTCCGCGATCTTGAGGGAGAAATAAAAGTTAGATATAAAGATAATGCCGATCACCTAGAAATACTACTGTTTAATATACCCAATAAGTCAACAGTGTCCAGATGGTCAAAGAAGATCGAGTGGAAAGAAGAAGTTGAGAAAAGACTCAAAGAGGGCAATCTATTTTCCCTTGATAAACGCGCCGCCATGATCGAAGCCCTCTATAAAAGAGGCATGAACGGAGAGTCTAAGTCCGCAGAAATGTGGCTTAAAATGAGCGGAGACTTAACTAACCAGCCTCAGAACAGGGACAAAGCTGTGGATACTTTTAAACAAGTATCAGAGTCCCTTTACAGTGGCAAGGAGTAGTGGGTGGTTCGTGAGGCTGATAACAGGTCGCACTCACGCAGTACATCCGGAGTACATAGCGCATATCGAGGCTCACCCTCACACTTTAAAGTTAGTATGTGCTAATCTATCCCTCCACCTACACTACAAAGTAATGCTATTCTAAGAGGAGTAAATATGAGTTCTTTAGAGAACATCAGAAAGCCACTTAGACTACATAATATGAACTTCTTATCCTTTAGCAAGATGCTATATGATAAAGGGGTAAGGTTTACCGACGGACGTAAAGTCGGGGAAATCATGACTGAGCACGGACCTAAGTTTATAGGTCTTAGTGATGGTCAAAAGCAAGTACTTGAAAGCGATGCTAGATTTAAAGTCCTAGCAGCAGGTCGTCGTTTTGGTAAATCTAAGTTATGTGCTCTAATGGCACTAGCTGCTTTACTCGAACCCAACCGCAGGGTTTGGGTAGTCGGCCCCGAGTATGTACACGTCGAAAAGATATTTCGAGAAGTGTATAAGATACTAGTAAATGATCTACAAATGTTCAAGAAGGGACAAGAGGGCGTAATACTACGTAACACAAAAGGTGATTACGTTATCGCCCTCCCTAACGGCTCAGTTCTTGAAGGAAAATCAGCAAGTAATCCGGACTCTATGGCTGGAGACCCACTTGACCTGATTATATTTGACGAGGCGGCTCTTGCCCCTAATCTAGAGTTCGTATGGACTCAGATTCTACGTCCTACCCTAGCGGATAACCTAGGTTCTGCTATATTTATTAGTTCTCCCCGTGGTAAGAATGAGTTTTATAAACTATTCAAACTTGGAGAGCTCGGTAAAAGGCAATCTACGGGATTAGCTAAAATACAAAGATACGATAACGGCGAAGATAATGACTTAAGAGAGTGGGGCGCATGGACGTTCCCTTCTTACAGTAACCCATTCATCAGCCGTGAGGAATACGACAAAGCAAAGAAGACATCAATCATTACTGGAAGGTACGAAACCTTTAAACAGGAATGGGATGCCGACTTTAACGCAGTCACTGACGTATCTTTTCCAGAGTTTAGAGCATTCATTACAGAAGCTAAAGAAGATGGGACTCGTAAAGAAATCCCCTACCACGTACAAGACTATCGATTTAGTCCGAGCTACGGACCTTGGTTTGCTGCGTGCGATTTTAACATTGCGCGGCCTGCTTCCACGGTATATCTTCAGATAGACTCTAGTAACAACGTAATAATATTTGATGAACTGTTTAGAAATAACACTACTGCCTATATTCAAGGCGAGTTTATCCTTGAAAAAGTAAAAGAGTTAGGAGTTCCCTACGGAGGAGTAATCGGAGATGTATCCGGTTCTTTCCAGACGGCTAAAGGGATGAACGAGTTCCAGCAAATTGCTGAAGTACTCGGACATCAGCCTTATGGCTTACGTCAGGGACGAGAAGCAGGTAATCACATACTCCACGAGTGGTTAGCTTATCCTTTAATTGATAAGCACGGAACCCTTGTGATGGATGAGAACAACCAGCCGAAGACTTACCCTAAGCTATTCATTGCAAGTCACTGCGTAGAAACAATCCACGCATTTGAATCTGCAAAAAGAAAGATGGGAAGAGATAACTCCCCTAAAGCTGACTATGAAGAGTTTAAGACGGGCCACGAAGGCTTACTTGACTCTATTAGGTACGCTTTAGTGTTCTTGTTTGGACAAAAGAAACAGGGCATGTCAGTTCAGAGAGGGGTTATATGAGGCCTCAATTAGTTACTCGTATGGGAAACCGATTCGTATTTAACGATAAAGGGGTTCTTCCTTATATGAGAAAGAATATTGATTTAGTAATGTCCGCCGTAAGTAAAGTGTGTACCGAACTTAAGAATAGCCCCGACCAATATACCGGGTCTAATCAAGAGAAGCTAGAAAAGCTAAATAATCGAGTGTACGAGCTGCTTACTGAGTGGAAAGTATATAAAGGTTAAAAATGAAACAATCTAGTAAAGATAAGAAGTCGGGTAAGGCGGGAAAGGCTAAAAAGCCAAAGTACGACCTCACTTACTTTTTAGACCATCCCCAAATCCAGCGCCATGAATGCGTGGGTAATCAAGAGCCCCCTAAAGCTAACTCGGGAGGGCAGTTTGCCCATGTAGGTAAGGCTGTAGGTCATACTGCAGATAAAGGTCAGCAGATAAAAGCTTCCCAAGAGAAGTCAGACCAAAGCCGCAGTGTCGGTGGAGCTTTTAGCAACTTAAAAAAGAACCTAGGGTTTTAATAAGGATACAACATGGCTATTAAAGACGTTATTAAAAGAGTAGCGGATGTAAAAGCAGGAGTAAACAAGAGAGCTAAGTGGGATGAAAAGAATAAGTCAGACGATCTAAGAGGCAAAGCAGCCACTGAGATTGCGCTGGATATTAAAAGAAACCAGCTAAAAGTACTCCCTGAAGCAGACCCCCAGCAGGAAATGGACTTAAACCAAAAGTCTCAACTTGTTATAGAAGACCTAACTTTTGAATCAGTAGAAGAAGGCCCACAGGCTCAGCTTCTTTCTGTACAAATCAAAAATGGCTCAGCCCTTAAAGTTGAAGTTAAAGACGGAAGTAAAGGAAACTTAGTAGTTATCACACTTAATACAGGCGTGACAACTAACGACGCTCTGAAAGCTGCGTTTGATGCAAGCAGAGCAGCTAGTTTAATGACATGCTCTATTGCTTCTGGACAAGGTTCAGAAATTGCAGTCTCAGCATCACCCTCCCCTTTAAAGGGCGGAGCATAATATAAAGTAATAGTGCCTACGCACTATATGTACATATAGGAGAACACTATGGAAAAGAGAAAGGTCAAAGGCGGCCTCAAGACCAAAGGTATGAAAGTCGCCCCTTACGATAAGCGTAAGGACATGGAAAACATGAACGAGTCTGCTAAGCAAGCTCCGTTCCATTCTGAGGGTGCAGGTAAGGCTGTAGAGCAAGACCACAAGCATCCCGGTAACGAAAAGTAAGTCGAAACTGTAAGGACGCTTACAGCGCGATTCGGAGAGTAGAGAGGTACAAGCCTTTACTCTCCACCTTTATCCCACTTAACTCGGAGGAGTAAGTATGTCATTTAATTTCGGAGTAGCGGGCACGGGAATAGCCCAGAGCTACACCGCCCGACTAGCTTATCTTTACGAATCTACAGCCTATAGGCGTTGGATTACCGATATAGCAATTGCTTTCTATACAGGAAGGCAAGATGAGTTTGTATGGTACGACCTAAAGCGCCAGTTCAGGCATCCCGATAAGCAACAAATTATTCCCTACAACCTAACTAAAGAAATTATTGAGGAAACGGCTATTCTCTACAGAGAGGAGCCCGTATATCTCGTTAAAAATAAAGAAGGCAAGACACTTGCTGACGATACTAAATTATGGGCTCGTATCCGTAAAGACGGGAGATACCACAACGTATGTCAGCAGCTAGATGCCATGTGTAAGCTACTAGGTACTGTATTAGTACGCATTTCATTTATCGACCCTGTTACAGGCGACCTAGTAAATGAGAATAAGCCCGGCACTGTACAGTTTGAGTTAGTATATGGCGGCTCTTACGATGCCCGCTGGAATAGCTCACCCTACTACTTAAGTGAACTAGATTTTGGATACACTGAAAGCTATAATAAGCTATCGAGTATGGGAACTGTTACAAACATCCCAATGAACCCTAATCTTAGTGTAGCTATGAAACCGGGCCAGCAAGAAAAGAGACACAATAAGGTTGATTCTTTAGACGGAGTAAATCTGGATAAGATCAGCAAGATTCACTGGTCTCTAAAAGATCACAAAGTAGAAGATGCAGATGGAAATATGTTCGAGGGTGAAAACCCTTATGGATGTATCCCCGCAGTTCCTTTCTTTGACCATGACCCCGGCAATAGATACTTCCTACCAGTTAACGAACCTCTATTATATGCTAACCACGCTATTAATATGAGACTGTCCGACCTTAACCACGTAGCTAAGTTCCAATCATTTGGACAGGCTGTAGTTAAAGGGGTTGAGCGTCCTATTAATAATAGATTGGGCCGTCCAGTAGACGACTTTAATATGAAGGGCGGAAGTAGATCATTTGGATTTGGAGCAAGCAGCAGTAACGTAGGTCCCTCAGGACTTAACAGAGACTTTAATGACCCCTTCGGATATTTCGGAGACGGTAATGCTTTGCCAAACATGAATGGATTTAGCTTAGGCCCTGATACCGTGGTGACTTTAGGTGAAACAGGCGAGTTTAAATATGAACAGCCCGGAGCCGATATTAAAGGCCTAGTATCAACCATCTACACAATGATGGATATGGTAAGAATAAATCACGGATTAAGAGCTAAGCACAATAGTTCACTGCCTCCTTCGGGTTTTGCAGTTCTCGCTGAAAAAGTAGGAGTAATCGAGCGTAACAAACGCCGAGCAATCCTGTTTAGAGAGCGCGAACAGCAGTTATTCCAGATTGTTAAAAAGCTTTGGAATATACATCACGCTGAAGAAAAAGGCGCAGAGCTATTTAGTGAAGAAGCAGAATTAGAAGTTCATTATGTAGAGCCGGAGTTCGTAACTGACCCAACTACTAAAATGAACGCTCTAAAGCAAGAGCAAGAAATACTGATGACAGGTAACACTGAGCTTATTAAAAAGGTATACCCACATCTAGATGATGCAGGAGTAGCTAATAAGCTTAAGCAGTTCCATAAAGACAGAATGCAGCAGGCAGAACGCGATGTAGAGATTGAAAACTACAAAGCAGAAAACATGGTAATATCTGAGTCTGAACAAGAAACAGAGACTTCAGCTAAACCTCGCATTCAAGATCGAGCAAAACACGCTCGGGAATCATCAGTGCAGCCCGGTAAAAACGGGGATACAAGAAAAACAGATAAAGCTAGACGCAGAGACGAACAAAAAAGCTGATAGAGTCAGCAGGGAGGATAAGTCACATGTCTAAGCAGCAAGTAGATGACCCTATTATTTATAGGGTAGGAATAGTAAGACAGGATTTAGGGTTTGACCCTTTGTTCGTCTTAGAGACTATGGATGAAGCTGAAGCAAGATCAGAACGTCATAAGCTAGTTAAAGAATGGGAAGAGAGTGCTACTAATAAGCGTCCCTTCCACCTTGACAAACTTGATCGTTCGTTCGCTCCGTCACTGATCGTAGAGATTAGAACAGAGAAAATGGCTTACAGTGAATTTCAAAGGCTGAACTCTCCTTATGAGCGCCAAATGCGTGAACAAGGAACCTCATCCTTTATGCAGCAGAACTTTACGGCAAGGTAATAGAGTTACCAAGTCAAACCTAACAAATCGGTAGAGCCGAGGAGTAATTATGTCATTAGCACAAGCCTTGATGGGCAACAAGAAATCTTTAGAAAAGAAAGAAGAAACTGAAAAAGTAGATACTGAGGTAGAGAGTTCCGAGATGAGCGCCGCTTCCGAAGTTGACTCTTCTGAGTCCACACCAGAAACTACTAAAGAAACTTCTTCTAACGAATCTGAAGATATGGAATCTCTTAAGAAGCGCACAGCAGAATCTCTTGCTGATGAAGTTGAAAAACTTCGTAAAGAGAATGCTAAGCGTAGAAAAAAAGAACAAGAGTCCAAAGAACAAGCAGCACAGTTATTCGCAGCCGAAAGAGAGCAGCTTGAAGCTGAACTAGCGGCGGCAAAATCTCAGCTAGAGGAGCTTGATTCTCTCAAGAAACAGAAAGCTACTGTAGAGGTTGAAAAGACCGTAGAAGCCAAAGAGCGCGATCAGGAAATTAAATCCATAATCGATGCTAACAAAGCACTACAGAAGCAGCTTGAAGAAATTAAAGCAGCTCAAAAAGCTCGTGAAGAAGCTGAGGCTGAAGAGAAGTCCATTCGTGAACAGGCTGTACAAGCCCGTTTTAACGAAGAACTGAAATCCATCCCCGAAGACAAGCGTAAGTTTGCTGAAAGCATTTACAAAGGTGCTAACGGCGATGCTCAGGAAAAGTTATTTACTTTCCTTGAAGCAAAACGCGAAGGCTTGTTTGGGAAAAAGCAAGTGCAAGTAGTACATAAATCGGTAAACACACAACCGATACAAGAAACTAAACAACCAGAAAAGATACCATCCAAGCTTAAAATTAAGCGTGGACTATCGGAACGACTTAAGGGCGGTTTGACAGTAAATCAACGCCTTACCAAGTAATATAGGAGAACACAATGGCAAGTTTGCTACTTTCCGAAGCTGCCAAGCTATCGAACGACGAAGTGATTGAAGGAATTGTTGAGGATATTATTTCTCAAGATGCATGGTTTGAACACCTACCTTTCGTCCAAATCGGCGGACTTTCACACGTATTTAAGCGTGAAAGAGAATTGGCTAGCGTTGACTTCGCAGGAATCGGTCAAGACCTTACAGGTGATGACTATCGTGCGGGCGCTACATTTGAAACTGTTAACGTAGGTATTCAAGCTATCATGGCTGAGATTCTAATTGATTCTCAGATCGACGACCAGCTTTCAGATATCGACGACCAGCTTCAAGTTCAAATTAGCTCTAAAGCTAAAGCTATGTCTCGTTATTTCATGAACGCATGTATCAACTACGGCGTAAATGGTCATACTTTCGAGCAAACAAACAACGGTCGCCTCGGCGCTGCTACGTTTGAGCAAGCTCCCCTTTTCAAAGGGATGAGAGCACTTCTTGACGAAGAACAAGGTAACGCGGATGACATTAACCACCCGTTTTACAACAATGGTCAAGCTACTCAAACTATCGAGTTGATCGAAGACGACGCTTCTTCACCACGTGAAGGCAAAGCTGGTCGCGTATTCACACTTGAAGACCTTGATAAGCTTCTCGACGCTGTGACTAAAGGTCCTGAGTTCTTACTCATGAACAAGTCTATGCGCCGTATCCTCCGTACTCTATTGAGAAATACAGGCGGCGGAACTGATGCAGCTCAAGTTATGCGTCAAGACCTTGGTTCAGGTAAGCCTATGCTTCACTACCAAGAGATTCCAGTTTTCATCTCTGATTTCGTATCAGACGTTGAAGCTGTACACAAGGTTAATAGCACAGCGGTAACTATCGCTTCTATGAATCCGGGTGCAAACACTGTTACTCTTTCTGCTGACGTTTCTGCTGAAATCACTGCAGCTTTAGTAACTCCGGGCATTATCTCTGCAGTATCAGCTTCAGAGCCGATCTATCTTCAGGCACGTACTGGCGTAGCTGGTAAGTACCGTAAGGTAGTATTAAAAGTTACAGGCGTTGCAGGCGCAGTATTGACTGTAGACCAGTCTTACTCGTTCAAGAACGACGAACTTAACAGACTTCAATCAGTATCTCTTGCAGCTCTTAACAGTGCTCAAGGGCTTATCGGTAAGTCTGCTGAGCTTTACGAGCGCATGGATGGAACTTCTATCTACGCTGGTAAGTTCGGTGAGCAAGAAGGTATCTGTGGATTTACTCTACAGAACGGCCAAGGTATCCAAATCAAGTATGTTGGACCAAGCCGTGAAGCTGACCAAGAGCAGTTTCGTATGAAGATGTACGTAGGTTTTGAGTCTTACTCAAGACTTGCTATCGCACGTCTTAAATCAGTACTTAAGCTTGCTTAATAGCAAAGCGTAAAGCGTGAGCCCCTGCTTGATGCGGGGGCTTATTGCCTTTTAATTTAAACACCGATAGAGTCGGTGAAACGAGGAAACATGAGATATTACAATAGTAAGAACGTCGAGCGTGAATACGTTGTAGTTAGACATCAGCTACGAGGCATCGACACAGAAATCCTAGGTATTAGATACCGTGAGGGTTTTGGTGTAGTAGCTAAGAATAGCAAAGAATACTACAACTTAAAGCAGATCAAGCTTGCAGTTACGGCAGAATTGCCTCTCACTTTCCTTAAGACTCTAAAATGTATCACTAACGACGCTCAGGTAAAAACAATCTGGGGCAGCGCAGTGTATGCAGCATATAAAAAGCAAATTACTCAGGCAGTTAAAAAGTTTGAACAAACTCAAGAGCCTGTAATTATAGAAGAAATAGAAACTATCAGATGTGAAGGAACTACAGCTTCAGGGGATCAGTGTAAAAACGATTCCATAGAGGGCTCTGTATTCTGTAAAAAGCATATTCATTTCGATAGGAGAGTCGCGGCTAAGTTAATCGAAGCGGGCGACATAGATAAAGCATTACGTAAAAAACTAATAGATCAATGGATTTTAGAACTTAAATAGGTGATATTATGGGCGATGAATACAAGTTCCTTTTGCAGTCATTACAGAATGATGTAGAAAAGCTATCTGATAAACAAGATAAGATGCTTGACATTGCTCAGAGACAATCTGAAATCCTAGCGGCTATGCAGATTATTCAGAAACAGCACCACGACAGTCTTGAGGAGCACCACAGGCGTACTACGCTTGCGGAACAGAGACTTACTATGCTAGAAAAGAAAGATCACCAATTTCAGAGCTTCGTAAAAGGGGCTATGTGGGTGGCAGGCGGAATGGGAACCATTATAGGTCTCCTTAAGTACTTTAACCTATAAGGTATCAGTATGCAAATTAAAGGCCACGTACATTACAATGCAAACCTAGACAAATTCGATCTAGTATTTTGGGTAGAAGAAGCTGGAGAAATAGTCCTGTCAAATTTAGGATTACTTAACTGGCACGTTTATACTATAAGCGGAATAGTTTTACCTAACCCCGATGCCTCGGGCGCAGGCATAGCAGCTAACTCTTCGGGAATATATGACGTACCTGAAATCACAGGACCTACGTTTATAGCTAACGGGGCTAGCTACTTAGTGTATGTAAGTACGGAAGTAAATGGTACTCCACTTAATACATTTCTACCGTTCATTATTACGAACATATAAGGAAGCAACATGGCCACAACTTTTGGAGCAAAGCAACCTGTTATACAGCAGGGAAGCGGTAGTGGCGGCACAAATATCGTAACTAACGTAAATACTCCACGTAACGTCCCAAGCGCTACAGGGAGCCGTACAGAGCCTAAGGATAGCTACATATTCGTAAGGAATAGCGTAGCAGTGTTTAAGGCTACTTTTAATGATACAGACAAACCCGTTCAAGTAGATGCAGGTACTAAGCCCGTTGCAATAATACGCAGAGGCGGATACCAAGCAGCAGACCCTATTGAGGGGAGCCTTGTACCGGGTCAATTATATGAGTATATGTTCCAGTGGACTATACCTACAAACAGCGACGCATTCGTACCTTACACTATTGAGTATCGCGGGATACTTGGAGGTATTGAGTACGTATGGGGAAGCGAGTTTTTTCAAGTTACCGCAGCTCCTCAAAACATAAAGCTTAAAGAGCCTGCGTATGCTACAGTAGACCAGCTAAGACTAGATAAGTTTAATATCGACTCTTACCTGCCTAAGAACCTTGCTCAGGATAAGCCTGCGCGAGATGAGATTTTACATCACTACCTTGTAACAGCTACTAAGGACTTAAATGGACAGCTTAATCTTAGAGACTTCCACAGTTCTTACAACGATAACTTTAACCTGTACACTCGCCAGTATGCTATATGGCTTATTTTGCGTCAATCTATGGGAGAGGACGGCTCTGCAGTCAGTGACCGTGCGCTCAATGAGTGGAAAGAAAGCTGGAAGAAGACGCTAAAGCAAATTAAGATGCATAGCCAACTCAGCAACATACCTATGGGGCGAGCATAAATGAAAGTAGATTTTAAGCTACATAAGCCCGATGTAGATAACTTCAATAAGTCGATAGATAAACTATTTGAAGATATTCGATACGAGGTTAGTAGTCCTAAAACGTATAAGCCTGTGGTATCTAAGACGCAGAGGGGAATGAGAGAGAATAGACTAGCTCTTGTTAACAGCGAGAATTGGCAGAGAGTAAAAGATAGGCTTAAGTCCGAAGGTAAGATTAATTATAAAGAGCCGTTAAATGTTACAGGTAATCTTGTAAACGATTTCTACGCAGCTATAATTAACCGAAGCCCTAAAGACCTTGAGAACTTGGGAGTAAACCTTACGTTTAAGGACATACCCCGTAACCGACCTACCATGCAGAGTATGTATGATGTAGCAAGGAACCCTGAAGCTCAACTTCAGTACGAAATGACAAGCTCACTACAGGTGGCTATGAAGCTTGAAAAATACACAGGCACCCTAAACGGTGTCAGGTATGACATTAGCGATGCTATCTACAAGCTCTATAATCAAGATTATGAGAAGATAGTTTTTGCCGCAGTAGCCAAAGCATTTAATAAAAACAAATAAGGGTGAATATGTCTAAGCAGATCGTAAAAGACATACAAGAAGCATTACTTCGAGAAATCACCAACCTAGTGACTCATTCTGTAGACACTAAGACCAATATCAGCGTAGAGACTACGTTTGACCCTTTCACCGGAGAGCCGTTACCTCTAAATATAGAAGGTAACTTATACAACTCTTCATCTAGCCCCAATCAAGTAGACTACCCTAGAATAGACTTACAGCCCTCGGGCGTAAGAGAAGATAGAGAATCAGGAAGGATGATCAGTATATGGGAAGACCTAAATACTGAATATCGGGAACTTATCGAGCCTAATAAAGATAGACCGAGAGTATTTGAAACAGTGCTTACAGGCACAGAGGGTCAAGTAACTCCTGAAGGTTTAATCGTTAGCCCCATTAAGTTTGCAAAGCTTCGCCCCGGTTTGTTGCTAAAAATTATAAGTGGTGCTAATATAGGAACGTACACTATATCTGCACTAGATAATACAACAAATAAGCTAGTACTTAACACGGAGCTAGTAAGTGACATACAAGAGCTATCGTTTAATGAAAAAACTAGAAAGCTATATCTTCTTAATCCTACTGACACATATTCTGTTCGAGCTGGAGATACATTCGTCGATAGCTTGGGAGCAGAGTTTAAAATACTGCACATCAATACCAAGCAGCGAGAGCTGTATCTTGACGGCTCTGCAGTCCCTTCTCTTGATGTAGGAAGCTCTATATTAAGAGCTGGCGGCGCACTTAAAATGTATGACAGTAACACTGTTGTATACGTAGTGATGGACCCTGCTAAGCCTAAGACCTATTATGACTGTCCAGTTACAGACTCATGGGACTCTAGCCATCCAGCAACGCCCTTCGACTACTACTTCACCATAGAGATTAAGAACAAAGACCAGCCTTCTCATATTGCGATGCTCGATCAAATGACTCACACGATCATTAATCGACCTAGAAGGCAGCTTCGCATTCTTGTACGGGAAGAACAGAGTGCTGAAAGTGCTGTAACTATAGGCCCTGACATCGGATGGGGCCAGTCGATTACAGTAGCAGATGCCAGCAAGTTCGTAGTTAACGACAGTGTATGGTTAGTAAACAGGTACGAGATATCTGAGAATAACCAAATCATAGATGTTGATTATGATAACAACGTGATAACATTAAGAAATAAAGTCCCGATTTCATTTAACCTATTGAACAAGTCGGTAATAGTCAGTAATGCTACCCTTAAGAATTGGAGCATGCTACTAAGTAACGATGACACAGTAGTTGGTCAGGACAACATAAATAACTTTTATAGACAGGAGTATATATTTAGAATCCAAGGATGGAAACCTGAAAAGACGGGTATAAAAACTACGTCGGGTATTCAAAGAATGGAGCTTACACTAGAGTCTGAAAATAAGGCAGAATGTAAGCTGGATATATAGGAGGAGCAACATGAAAAAGTATAGAGTACTAAAAAAGTACCCTAAGCAGATCATGAACAGTGGACGGATGGTTACACTTCAACCTAAAGAAGTAGTGTACCTTAAATATGAGCGTCAACTAGATCGTTTGATTATGCTGGGATATCTAAAGGAAGTAATTGAGCCTAAACAGCCCACAAGACCCCTTCCTGTTAAACTTGAAGAACAACCTAAACAATTAGTAAAACCTCAAAAACCTAAAGCTAAGTACCAACAGGACTCAGCCTTAGAAGATAAGACAGGAGAGTAAAATGTCTATAAACACCAACATAGGACCTGAGAGAGTAGAAGTATTCTCCAAGCCTATCGGCACGGTGCTCCCTCAAGGAGCAAGCACAGCCAGAACCGCATTGCTGATCTCTACATCAGCAGCTTCGGCACCTCTAAACACGCCTACGTCGGTTACTTCTCTTGCTCAGTTTGAGCAAATATTCGGCACACAAGCCGATATGGGCGAAGTATATCTTTCAGTACGCGGGTTTTATGAGAACGGCGGAGAAGGCAGCGAGATAGTAATCGTAGCTGTAAACCCTTCAGGGGTATCTTCAGTTATTGAAACAGCAAGAAGCTCAATTGACAGATCGATTTCAGGTTCATTCGGGTCTATATTAGACAGTGGACTAATCGGCAGTGCAGTTACAATGACTTCATACACTCCTTCTACAGGAGTTATGGTGTTGAGCGCAGTTCCAGCGGGAACACGTAAAGGCGACTTTATAGTTGACGCTTCAGGAAAGATGTATGCTATTGCTAGAGTACTTCCTACTGGAGTTGAAGTAGCATCTAACCTTGATGTTCAGCAGCCTAAACTTGCTAACGGCGTAGTTGCAGATGGTGAATCTGTACAAGTTGTTAGAATGTTTGCAGCAGATCAATTCAACGGTAAGACAGCCCTTCAAGAAGGTGCTACTTATGCTGAGCTTGTTGATATCACAGTATCAGGAACTCTTGTAACTTTTACCAGCTTCAGTACGACTCTTAACGGAGTAGTTTCTGGAGACATTATGGTAAACGCTAGCGGCGCAGAATTTATCATTTCAGATGTAATCGATGATAATAACGCACTGATTGCAGACAGCGATACCGCTACTCTTGCAGCAGGTCAAGTTACACTTAAGAGAAGCTCTAAGAACAAAATCATACAGACAACAGATGCACCTTCAGGCGCGGGTAATGCCCTTAGTGTGGCAGCTACCTCTGCTTCTGCAGGAACGGCAGTTTTTGTATTAGCTAGCTCACAAGATATGCCAGCAGTAAATGCTGTAGCAGGTTCTTGGTTAGCCTACTCAGATGGAACTTCTGTAAAGATTTTATCTAACAAGATTATAGCTTCAGAAACTAATATCGTAGCGGCAACCGCTGCTGCTATCAGTTATGTAGCCTCTACTGGAGTAGTTACTTTCCCAGCTCTTACAGAACTAATCACTGACGGAGCTCAGTCGGGTGACGTACTTATTGATGCAAATGGAAAAGAATATGTAATTCAGGAAGTATTAACTGAAACTACAGCTCGTATCCAGAAAAACATAGCCTCTCCTTCTCCTCTTGCAGGCGCAAGAGTAAATAAGGGAGCCCTTGAGCTTAGCCTCGCTAACAGTGCTGATCTTTCAGCTAAAGCAATCGGCGGAGCAGACGAGGACAATACTGCAGAGATTCAATCAGCAGCTAACTTACTAGTGTTTAGTTCACAGGCAAGTCTTTCTTCTGATTCTTACTTCGTAATGGAGCCTAAGACAGAATCGGCAGACTACATCGGTAGTTCTTCTAACTTTAGCGGACTTCGCGCACTTGACGCAGTTGATGTAATTAATCTTGTGGCTATACCGGGCATCTATGACCCTGCAGTTCAAGCCGCACTTATTGACTACTGTACTATTACAAGAAATGACTGCTTTGCTCTAGCATCGATACCTGAGTTTATTACATCAGCTTCTACTGATAAGCTAGTTGCAAGTAACCTTGCTATCTCGTCTGTTCAGTCAAGCGCTCAAGGTACGATTGTAAATCTTGTAGGCAGCCCTAACCTATCTGAAGTATCTCCTTATGATATGCTACAGATCGGAACTCAGAAGTTTGTAATCAGTGGCGTATCTGACGAAGATAATCAAATCTACTTGTTCGCTACGGCGGGCGTTCCTACTGTAGGCTCGGTAGCAGTATTTAGTCCTTCAGCTATAAGCTGGAAAGACACTATCGTTAATAAGCCATCTGTAAAAGCTGCTTGGTACTATAACCACTTAGTAGTTGTTGATTCTAACGGAGCTAGCACTGTAGTTGACCCCGTAGGTCACGTAGCAGGAGTCATGGCTCGCGTAGATGCTAACATCGCTCAGGGCGGAGTATCGCACGCTCCTGCAGGTATCCAGCTTGCTCAGCTAGCAGGTATCACAGGACTTCAGCTACAGATCAGTGAAAAACTTGATGGTGGCCCTCTAAGATTGGCTTTCATTAACCGTATTACTCAGTCTCCGGGCAACGGCAGATACATCTTCGGTGGATACACTGCAGGCGGACCTACTGTTACTCCAGATGAGCAGTTGATTCAAGTTATCCGCTCACTATTGTTTATCAAAACATCACTTGAGCCGGGTCTTGTAGGATTCTTGTGGGAAAACAACAGTCCAGTTAACCGTCAGAATATAGAGAACGCTGTTCTTTCTTTCTTACGTGCTAATTCGTACTTATTCCCTGCAGGACTACCTGAAACTCAACAGTTCAGAGTAATCAGTCAAACTCCAAGTAACGAAGATTTAGCTCAAGGCTTAGTAAAGCTAACTGTACAGTGTAGATTTAACACTGCTATCAGATTCATTAGCATTGATCTTGAGTTCCCTCTTCCTACTTCTGAAGCTTAATTCTTAAAGGATAACCTATATGGCACGCTCAGCAGCTTTTGATACTGTGGAAAACTTTCGTTTCCAAGCGTCGCTACTTGATGCCGCTGGACAACCTACCCTTCAAAGAGCTGGATTCACAACATGCTCTCCTCCGTCTGAAGCGACGGGGGAGATTTCATATCGTGAAGGTCAGTATCGTGATGCGATGGAAAAGTCCGCCGGTCTCACTACTTACAATAACGTAACACTCGCTCGTGGAGTTACTCAAGATCAAGATTTTTATTCTTGGGTTGAGCAACATAAAAAACACTCAGCTAATGTTAGGGGTTCAGATGGAGCTTTTACAGCTAGTGATGTTCGCCCTTCTGATGATGCTTCTAACGATTACCGTCGTACACTTGTTATCACGGTACTTGGAAGAGACAGCCAACCAGTAAAACAGTGGACACTGTATAACTGTCACGTAGCTTCTTTTACGCCGGGAGATTCTCTCGATGCTGCAAGTGAAGCTAAGCTTATGACTTCTATAGAGCTTCGTTATGAAGGCTATGAAGAAGTAGCATTCTAAGATCACCTATATCGTTTCGATGATATAGTGCGGACCGCCCTTCGGGGCGGTTCTGCTTTTATAAGGACACCTATGACTAGATCAGCTATACACGACCCCGTGGAGAACTTTAGGTTCGAGATCAAGATAGTAAGTGTGTCTCTTAACCCTACTGAACTTATCAGAGGGCTCAGAAACGGCGGACTATCTCAATTCGCCCGCGCAGGATTTGCAACATGCACCGCCCCCTCAGTAACTCATGGGGTTATGCAATATAGAGAGAACACAGATAATTTCGTCATGAGAAAAATGCCGGGGCTAGCTAAGTTCAATCAGATTACTTTAACTAGAGGGGTTCTACCGTCACCTCCTCAGCAGCTTTTGCAGTTTACACAAAACGGTACTAACAAAGACTTTTACTCATGGGTGAGTTCAGTTACTTCATTTAATCCTGCATTGCAGATCATTAATGAAATTACAGGAACTTCCCGTAACAATATATCCCGTCAGTCGCAGTCATTCCGTAAGGATATGATTATAATTCAAAGAGATCGTAACGGGGGAGCAGCCCGCCGCTGGTATGTAATTAACGCATGGCCAGTAGAATATAAGGGCGGAAGTGATTTAGATGCCTCTAGCGAATCTAAATCCATAGAATCACTCACATTAGAATACGAACTAGCTTTTGAGTTACCGTCCGTAGCTGATGCAGCTAGAGAATTTGTAGCTAACTTATTAGATTCTGAATCGCTTTATGGTGATTTACTGCAGGACTTAGATTTAGGATTCTAAATGAAGTATCGCATATACATAGGATGGTTAAGCGATGGAAGCCACTATCATGTCGCAAGCATGGTAAAACTCCCAGATGATCGATTCCTGATGTCAACTACTCACAAACTACAGCATCAATACAGATTCTATTACCCTTTATTATTTTAGGAGCGAGACATGGCGCGTACAGGAAGCCTTGACCCATTGACTCGATACCGCTTTACAGTATACTTTAAAATAGATGGGGATGATAAGTTTATTAAGAAGGCTGCATTTGAATCAGTAAGCAGCCCTCGATTAGATTTCCAAATAGAAGAATACAAAGAGGGCGGTAGACACCTTAACCCTCACCAAATTACTACTGGAGTTCAGTTTAGTCCAGTTA